>ENA-OPXG01001322-OPXG01001322.1-human-gut-metagenome-genome-assembly--contig:-NODE-1322-length-11825-cov-2.175021_pt1 | contig 11825 bp, 7 predicted proteins | sample MGYA00241519_ERZ502030 | MGnify/ENA primary metagenome ERZ502030 (study PRJEB25962, sample SAMEA2041937) | human gut metagenome | biome: human gut; feature: human-associated habitat; material: faeces...
ATACCGGTAAATGGCTCCGTCCGTTCCGTTCATCATCGTATATCGGCCACTGGCAGACGAAGAAAATCCGGCAAAATTGAGGCATTTTACACCGGGATAAAGTTCCTCGACTTTTAAAACTTTCTTCAATTCAAAATTCCGGGGATCCATGCTGATAATCGAGCCTTTGTCATCGGCCGAAGAAACGACCAGATCGGGATAGTTACCTTCTGAATTCTTATTGGCGATATAAAGATCGACGCCTTTTGTTATCTCAATACCCGGATTTATCATCCCGACAATATCTTCATATATTTCCTGCGCTCCTTCTTCTTCCTCTTCCGGAGTTCGGGTTTTAATGAATGTCAGCAAACTATGATCCTGATCATCGGTATTCAAGATCAAGATTCCTTCGTCCAACCCCGAATTGACATTTAAAGTATAGAATTTAAAGACAATAGACTCGCCGTTATCTATCTTCAACCGCATAATATAATTGCCGACACGAGTAAACGTATATCTTATGTTAGGATCTGTCGAGATTACTTTCAGATCACCTTTTATAGGATATACAGCCGAAGAAGACGGGTTCGGAGTGCCATAAGCCCATTCATATTTTACCGTTTGGTCATTTGCACTGGATACCTGAGCATCAAAAACCAATTCGATCCCCAAATCGGCATTAATCACATCGGTAGGATTACCGATTGTCAATTCTGCCAACGGAGTCAGTTCTTGCTCTTCCACACCGTAACATCCTGTCAACAACAGCAGTATCAAAAAACATATATTAATTTTCCGCATAAGAAAAATATTTTACAATTAAATAATATCATCTGTACAACGCAACCGGATCACGCCAAAACTCACCTTGATTGCCGGACTCGGCAAAAGGACAATCATTCGGAATAGGGTTCGCCTTATAATGCTCATACAACGGGATCAGAACATACTTAGCCCAGACAGCAGGATTGTCTTTTTGATAAAATCCGGCCGTAATACCCTCTTTATCCAGATATTTGCCATACTTACTTACAGCTTCTTCATAAAATTCAGGTTGTGTTTCTTCCATATCCCAATAATATTCAAGCATCAGCCTGAATTTTTCCGGGAAAAACTTACCGATATACATTTGCCACCCTTCAATGAGTCCCGTACCTGTACCTCCGTTGTTCCACCATGTCGGAAGAGGCACATCTCCATCGGATATAAAGAACCGATAATAATCTCCGTATAACGGTATAAAATTTTCATTCGTACCGATTTCCATCAACACACTTCGATAGGTATTTTGCATCTCCGGAATGCGATGCAATGTAAATACGATTTTTCCCATGATAGAATCTGCGGGTATAATCAAATTTCCCATATCGAAATCTTTTCCCAATTCGGCTGTTTCGACAGGATAACTGACACCTCCCGCCTTTATCGTAGTCATTGTATCTTGTTTTAATGTCACTACAAATTCCCGGTCATAATTGCAAGGCATCCCCATCAGTTTTACCGGGACTTCATAGGTTATCTCATCCTCAACTTCAAAAACAAACGAACATACCGGAGCATCGGCCGATGCCTTCTTTACAAAGTACACAGTACCCGGCTGAGAAACATCATACATAAGACCTGTATTCTGACAAGAACTGAACAGCAAAAGCAGCGACAGCAAAAAACTCCCGACTATTCCTGTTTCATATTTTTTTATTCTGTTCATATCTTTACTCAATATTATAATGAATTTACTCATAATTATCACGCAAATCCTCATCATTCGGGATCAACATTTTATAGTTTTTATCTAAACGACCGTCCAGAACATTCGACTCGCTGATCTGAATATCTTTCTTCAAACGCTTCATATTGAACCACTGCTGTCCTTCTCCATAAAATTCTTTCCGCCGTTCAATATAAATATCGTCTGCTGTAATTCCGCCCTCGACGCGATCGGCAAATTTGACCATGCCTCGCGATTCGATTACTTTATCAAAATAAGCCGTCGCTTGCTGAGGATCTTTTTCAAGCAACGCCTCTGCCATGATATAATACATCTCCGGAACTCGAATCAAACTTACTCCAAGATATGAATCTCCTGAATATTGTGAATCGGTAGAACCGCTATCAAACATCGAATTGATCATTTTCACACAAGCCGGGCTTACTTCAAGTGTAGAACCGAACCATGCAGATAGACGTAAATCAGAGCCTTCCGGTGTAGGTCCTTGTGTATCACTATACCAATTTTCATAATCAGGATTTAACGTTAACATATCCGTACTACCTGTTTTCCCGAATATCGAATAACAATTTGAAGCATAAGTAGGTGTATAAAGTCCGAAAATCGTCTCTTTCATATTCAACACCCCTCTCTCGAATTGAACAAAATCAGAAGATGTCATCAACGGAAATTTTTGACTGTCGATTACTTTCTTGGCATAAATAGCTGCACTATCCATATCCTGTTTCATCCAATATACTCTAGCCAAAAGAGCTTGTACAGCATAAAGATTCATGTGAATAACCCGACAATCGGTAAAAGAACTGCCGATATTAGTGCGTTCTGCCTGAACCAATTGCCGATCCTCTTCTAAACAAACTTCAGCATCTTTCAAGTCCTTTATCACTTTATTATATACCTCACCTACCGTATAAAATGGAGTGATATCATAGGAGTAACGCGTGACATAAGGTATAGCTTTATTCCAAGCTTCCCTGTCATTAGCATTATAATCCACGGCAAATAGCCTTAGCAAGTCAAAATGCAACATTGCCCGCAGTCCCAAAGCTTCTCCCTTATACAAATTATAATATCTGAACTTTGTCGGACTGATTGCTTCCAAATTCTGTATTATATTATTTACATAACCGATAGCCTGATAAGATTTTTTCCATGTAGCATTACACAAAGAACGTGCAGAAGCATTCTCAAAATCGGCATGAGCAAGGTAGTCTAAGCCTCCACCACCTTTTGCAGAAAAATTTAAAGACATAGCTTCCGGATAAAGTATGGATATATATTTTCCATAAATCTCATTAGACCGATAAGTCGTATATACCCCATAAAGAGCATCCTCAACACCTTCATCCGTTTCAAAAAGATCTTTATCAAGCACTTCCGCCTTCGGATTAACATCCAAGAAATTTGCACAACTCGCCAACAACAACGGTAATACCGTCACACAAAGCAGGAGTTTGATATATTTTATTGTTTTCATATTCTTTAATAAAATAAATTGACAACACGTTTATCAGAAAGTCGGTCGGAATATAAGATTCAGACTTCGTTGGTAAGGATATGAAGTACCTCTTTCCATTTTTACCGACGAAATTCTGAATACGTCGTCGTAAGCAATTCCGACAACTAATCTCTCCAATTTGATTTTTTTCAGAAACGACTTAGGCAACTCGTACGTGAAAGTTATGTTCGACAGATAAAATTCATTTTTCTTTTCTACAAACCTTTCAGAACGATAGGTCTCTTTCTTCTCACCTAATCCGAGAAAACGCGTATGGTCTCCCGGTTGCTTCCATCGATCGGTAAAAGCTCGAACGTCAACGTTGAAATAAGGATCAATATTCTCAACAGCATCGGCAATCGTCGAATTGTAAATATCTCCACCAAACGTATAGCTCGAAGTAAGATTCAATCCGAATCCTTTGTACGCCAATGTCATTCCCCAGCTTCCTTTCAATATAGGATTTTCATTTCCCACAGCAACTTTATCATCTTCATTATACTTCAAAGTATAATGTCCGTCTTTGGTAATAAAAATTTCCTGCCCAGTAGCCGGATCGATACCGGCAGAACGCACAGCATATATATCATACTGAGAACCGCCCTCTTTGTAAAGAAGTTTAGGTTTAGTCCCGGTATCTCCTCCTTGATTGGTTTTTTCCAAGGCATCGCTGATCTTCGTTATTTTATCGAAATTATGAGACCCGTTGATATAAGAGCTCAGATACCAGTCTTTTGTTTGCAAAATTCTTCCGGACAAACTAAAACTAAGTCCTTTATTCAGTAATTCTCCCATATTGACTTTCACACTGGATACCCCGACTGAAGGAGGCAAATCGATGGGTACTAACATATCAAAAGTCTTATCTAAATAGAAACTAAAATTAAATGAGAGACGATCCTGAAACATACGAGTATTTATCGCAAATGTATTCTTCAAGGTCTTTTGCCATTTCAATAAGGGATTTCCCATATTTATCGGGGTAGCACCGACTCCTGTATAATAATCATTATCCTGATCATATTGATATCGGGTTACCGCCTGTTTTGCACTAAACCCGGCATTTCCCGTAGATCCCATATTCCAACGGAGGCTCAAATCATTCAGCCAACTCTTTCTAAAAAATTTCTCTTCATGGATATTCCAACGAGCACCGACCGACCAGAACGGTCCGAAACGCTTATTTGCACCGTTCGAAGAATTTCCCGAGTAAGAGAGATTTCCGTCTATAATATATCGTTTTAAAACAACAATCGTCGTATTTCCATAAAATCCTACACTTGTGCTGATATTCTCATCACCACTCGGCTTTCCATTCTTGGTATATCCCATAGCAAACTTGATATCATTCAAATTATCCTTCATAAACCCGATCCCTTGCGCAGAAAAATCGCTGGAGTATTTATAAGATATACTTGAACAACCTGCATTAACAGAAAACCCGACATCCTTAAACTGTTTTCTATAACTGGCTGTAAATTTTCCGTCCCATGCCGAATTATTTGTTCCGGAGATCGTATAAGAACCTTTTTCGGCAGAATTTACCGTTGACAGATATTGAGAATCATCCGGAGAAACATATACATCGGACTGACTGTAATCTGAAGAATAATTTATTTGTCCGGTAACATAGAATTGAGGTACGATATCCCAACGTATCATTACCGAGTTTTTCATATTCCGGCTCTGATTTTTACTAAAACTCGATAAAGTCGCATTATACAAAGGATTTTCGATCTTTTTTTCTGATCCGGAAGGATCGAAAGGATCGAAATAATATTCCTTGATATATTCCCCGTATTCATCATAAATCGGTTCATACGGATTCATTTTACTATATGTGGAATAATCTCCATAAGGAGAACTCTTACTTCCGCCCAATCCATAACTTCCGGTAAAAGAGATAGTCAACTTATCAGTCAACCGATAACCGAAATTTATATTGAATCCGTAATTACGACGATAGTCTCCTTTCATAATACCATAAGTATCTCTAAAGCTAAGTCCCGCCGAATAAGATAAGTTTTGCCCCATACCGGTAAGTGTCAGAGAATGGGAATGGCTGAAGGCGAACCGCAACGGAGCTTTATACCACTCTGTATTGATTCCTTTCCGAATATTTTCCAATTTATATGCATATGCCTGATCTAAAGAACCGTCATCGGTATCATAAAGGCCGGCAAGACGTTCCAATTCCAGTTTCTGCTCGGCATTGGTCAAGTTCATCGAAGAAAGATCGGCATAAGCAAATGTCGGAGTAAAACTATAACGTAAACGCACTTTACTATCCTTTGCCCTAACACGTTCTACCAAAATTACACCGTTGGCAGCCCGTTCACCGTAAAGTACCGTAGCCGAAGCATCTTCTAATATCGTAACAGATTCTATTTCATTGATTTCCATATCATAAAGCTCTTCCATAGAAATCTCTACTCCATCCAATATTACCAACGGGTTATTAATTCCCTGCTCTCCACTAATAGCCAAAGAGTTAGCACCACGAATTATTAGTTCAGGAACTACATTCGGATTTGATCCTGCTGCATTATTCTCTACAATCTTCATATTAGGAGTCAATGCCGTAATCGCTTTCAAAACGTTCGTACTGGAAACCTTCAACAAATCATCACGCTGTAACGTCGTCGCAGTTCCCGTAAAAGTTTTCTTATCTTGCGCAAAAAAACCATTTACCACAACCTCACTTAAAGCGACATTATCTTCTTTTAAGTGAACAATTAACTTACGTTCAGGCTTTACAACCTTAATAGAATGCGGCAACATACCTACAAACGAAAAATCAAGAAATATGTCTTTATCCGATTTAGGTATCTGTATGATAAACCGCCCGTCAACATCCGTAGCTACCGCCTGTGTTGTTCCTCTTACTTTCACAACAACCCCCGGTAACGGTTCTTCTTTACTATCAAGTACCGTACCGATAACCGTAACACGCTGGGTTTTAGGTTGCTCTTTCTTATCTGAAGTTTGTTTATTTTCATTTTTAGGAGGGGTTTGAGCATTGATTAAGCCGGTTATCATCATTAAAACAGATAACAGCAAAACTCTCTTCAACCACCGTCTCAGAACAAAAGTGTATAACATATAATTTCTGAGTTTTTATAATCTTTCCCCGTTCGGAGAAAACATGTTCGACTATTTTACATAAAATTAGAATCCGGAATCAGTTCAGGTTTCAGTATCCGGAACGATATAACCTACAATCTTACAAATCTTGCATAGTTTAGGAAAAGGTCAGGTTCGGAAAGAAAATAAGAATTTTCTTCCGAACCGTTCAAAACCCATTTATTTAGATCTTGCATCCAAAGCTTCATCGATCAAGTACAACATAGCTTTAAAGTGAGCTTTTGTATCGGTATCGACAGCACCCATTCGTGACTTCAATAAAGATTGAACACGTAAAAGTTGACCGAATAACAGATCTTTCGAATTATCTATACTTCTCAAATTTACTCTATATTGCCAACCGTAACCATAGCCGATCTCATCTTGAGCCATTTTGCGTGCGACAACACCTGAGCCTTCTTTCATTTCCAATTCACGCAAAACATCTTTATAACGTTCTACAACTCCGCTTTCATCCAGTCCCATAGAAACAATTTCGTCAACAGACGGAGCATAAGCCGCAGCAATACTATTTTCGTCGGTCAATCCCATTTTTTGTAAAGGCTTGGTTGCTTTACCGGCTACATATACAGCTCTTTCTAAGAAAAGACGTTGCAACATACGGTCAGATTCGGGTACATGATTCTTCTTTATGGCGCTTTCCCAAACCAAAGAATAAAGATCATCAAAGTATTCTTTAGGAGAATATCCCTCTTTACCGGCAATATGAGACGAGAAAATAACATTGCTGTACGAGTTAAATAATTCAAGTCCGGTATAGTATCTCATAATCGGAGCTAATCCGACTCTTAATCCGAAGTTCTTTGTCACTTCTTCATTGTCTAACCAGTCGCAATTTTTCAACTCGTTTATCACCCATTTAAGGGCAGCTTTTTGTTTCGATTTTTCTACTGCCCGAACTCTTTCTCCCGGAGTACCGGCTTTCAAATCGGTCAAATAAATTCCTCCGATATTCAACATAACATGACGGAAATAGCGGTCATATTGTTTAGCCAAGTTCTCATAAGTCATCTCCCTGTATGAACCGTCCGGATCCATTTCATCTGTTATCCATTCATTCATGTGAGCAAGAATATATTTCAGATTCTTTACACCGTAATCGGATGCCTTGATCGCATCATCGCCAAGATCCTCCTCCACGGCACTCGGATCATAACGTCCTGAAACTTGTTGTCTTCCGTAACGATAAAGCGGATCTCCTGCTTTTGCATCAATCATAGCTTCGAGATACGGAATCTCTTCCATCTCATCTTTTGCCTCAAAGATCGGTTTATAAGCATATTCTACCAAATAATAATCATATACGCCTAAATCGGGAGGAGTCAGTTTAACCCCCTTATCTCCCGGTTGAGCAACATAATTGAAACGGGCATAATCCATAATAGAAGGCGTAGTTCCGTATTTCTGGGTAAAGCTTGCCGAACGTAAAGAATCGACCGGGAAAGCGGCAGATGCTGCCATATTGTGCATAAATCCGAGACAGTGTCCGACTTCATGAGCTAAAATATAGGCAATAGATTCGGTAATCATATCTTCATCCATTTTCTTACTCCGAGCTCTTTCATCTACTTGTGCAGTCTGTACAAAACGCCATTGGTTTAACAGCTTGACCACATCATGATAAACCAATACCGATGCATTGATAATTTCTCCGGTAGAAGGATCTACCCATGACGGCCCCATAGCATTCATAACTCGTGCCGGAACATAACGAATACAAGAGTATTTCAGATTATCCGGATCAAAAGTCGGATCATCCTTCGGGAAATCCTTCACTTGCATCACATTCTTAAAGCCAATACGTTCAAATGCTTTATTCCATACCAACACACCTTCATGAATCCCCTTTTTCCATTCTTCAGGAAAAGCATCGTCTACATAAAAAAGAATGGGTTGCGTAGGTTCAACCAGTTCTCCTCGCTTGTAAGCTTCTACATCTTTAGGATATACATTCCACTTATTAGCATAAGTATTCATTTTCACTCCGTCATAATCATCAGCAATCTCTTCCTTGTTTGAAGTAAAATAACCAATTCGTGGATCCGCCATACGCGGCATCATTTCGGGAGTCTCCGGCAACAAAACAAATGACCGGTTTACTTTTACCGTAACAGGTTCCTGATAGGCTATCGCAACAATACCCATATAAAGTAAATCCTGCAAATAGCTTAAACTGGATGTTACCGATATATTATCATCAAATGATTTTATCTGATCGACATAAGAGAGCTCTTTTTTGAAAGTTGCCCGGCGCACACAAGCACCAAACATGGTCTTCTTACCATAAGGGTCAAAAATAGCCATGCGCTTATTATCGCTCACCAAAAAATCCGTCATGTCGAATACTACAGCTGTACTATCTGCATTATACGCCATCACTTTGAATCCCTCCATTACAGGCTCTCCGATTCCTTTCTTCATTGCCTGTTTTATGGACTCATCCTTACTCGTAGAAAAGATTGGACGACGTGCAAAGTTACTTACTTCGCGCATCTCCATCACGCTATCACGTAATGCGAACTTAATGTGCAGGGGCTTCTTAATTTTTTGCCCAACCAATGCATTTCCATTGTCACTAATCTCTGAAACTGTCGATCCTAAAAGCATCTCGCGATTCTGAAGGGTAAGAGGGAACTCAAATAAGATTTTTCCTTCAATCTTATGAAGAGTTATCACTCCTTTTTTCACCTCATCTTTCTTCCCTTTAAAAATCTTCTCATAGGGAGACTCTTTTTTCGCAGTTTTCGTGTTTTTTTTCTTCTTTGCGTAAATCGGTTCTACCGTCACTAACATTGCGCACGCTAGTACCAGCAAAAGAAACGCCTTCTTTGCAACTAACTTATTCACAATCAAAATTATTTAATTATATTATAAATAATAAAAACAGGTACAAAATTATATATAATTCCTATTGAAAGTGAATTTTATCATACCAAATTGCCGTTATTTTATTCTTTTTTATCTTAAAGACTTATCTATTTAAAAGCATATAAAGTGACTATATTCTAATATGGTGCAACATTTGCATATAAAAGTGAAGGGTGTCCAAACCGATTTGGACACCCTTCCTTTTTATATATCAAATTAACTAATTACTTTTCACCACGTTTAGTAGCTGAATAGTTAATCTTCAAAGCATAAGATTTTCTAAGAGCATTTTTTACGTCAGTAATAATACCCATCTTTGTCTTTTGATCTACTTTCAGAGACACAGTCATTTTAGCTGCATCACCTTCATTCATACTTGCACGTTCCTGGAAAATGAAGTCTTGTACCTCACCAACTTCAGCATAGCTGTCGTTCAGCTGAATACGACTTTCAGTACCCATTTTCGCGCGATATTCTTGTGTAGGTTCCCCTACATAAATGAATGTTACCAGCGATTTCTTCTCCAGTTTTTCGAGTTCAGTACCTTGCGGAAGTGTAAACTGCACCTTTAATGTTACCTCACGCATTGTTGTTACAATCATAAAGAAGAACAACAAAGTAAAGATAAGGTCAGGCAACGAAGAAGTATTCAATGCCGGCATTTCACGTTTACCAGTCTTATTAAATTTTCCCATTACTTACTTCTTTTTATCTCCGTACTTTTTAGGTTCTGCCTCAGAAATTCTCTGCGGATAAATTTCACGAATCGCCTTTTGTTGATCGTCATTCAATTCCGCATATGTCTTTTGCCATTTTTCCTGAGCCAACTCGTCTCTCAATTCATTATATGCAGCCACCAATTCGTTCTGCACACTGATATATGCCTGATAAGAAGATCCACGGTCATTCTGCAAAGAAATTACGTGCTTGTCATTAACCAGATATGTGCCGAAGAATTCTACATTCTTCTGTGTTTTTTCAGGCATGTGTTCTGCATTAGCAACATTAGCAATAAATTCTTTAGCTCTTTCTCTTAGCTCATCAACACTGATATAATCATTTCCGCACATCAAGGCATCATCCTTATTCAGGTATACCTGTAAGACGTTACGTTCTTTGATCTTATCTGTATTCTGTTGATCTTGATCTTCAGGTGGTGGAGGCAAAAGTCTTGCCAAACCACGGTCCGTATCCATTGATGTCGTAATCAAGAAGAAGATCAGCAACAAGAAAGCGATATCCGCCGTAGAACTTGAGTTAATATCAGGAACTTTTCTTTTTCCTTTTGCCATTTTTAATCACTTATTTGATTGAGTGTCCTCAATTGATTACGATAATTTTTTCTTTATACCACTTGCAATGATTGCAACAATAGTCACAAACAACAGTATGTAAATAGAATAAAGGAACATATCTGTTAGTTTCAGCCAAAAAGGAACGTTGTCAGTACCACTATAGCCAGGGATCTGCATCGGTGTACCATCACCCATAGACCAAGCTACAACTAAAACAACAACTAAAAGAACCAAACCGAGCAAAGACTTGATAGCGTTTGCCGGATTATCTTTGAGAGCTGCACCAAATTGGAATATAGCACCAAGAACTGTAGCAGCAATAGCCACACCAAACAAGACGTACATCAAATAGAGTAAGGCATCTGTTTGAGCCGGCTGCCACATTTCGGGATCTACCCCCACAATCACTGCATCGCCTGTAGCATTTCCTCCGAAAAAGAAAAGCCCTATTACGATCAGAATAATGGCAAACATCGCATAAAGTGCGTAATACGATGCTTTATATGTTAACTTACTCATTTTAGATTATTTTTTGTATTTCAAGTTATATTTGATTACCATGTCAAGCAAAGAGATGGAAGAATCTTCCATTTCACTTGTAAGAGCCTCAATTTTAGAAAGTACGTAGTTGTAGAATACTTGAAGGATCAATGCTACGATCAAACCGAAGATAGTTGTAATCAAGGCAACTTTCATACCACCTGCAACAACCGTCGGAGAGATATCACCTACCTGCTGGATTTTATCAAATGCCTGCACCATACCGATTACAGTACCCAAGAATCCGAGTGACGGAGCCATTGCGATAAACAGTGTGATCCAAGAACATCCTTTTTCAAGGTAACCAGCCTGTACACCACCGTAAGATACAACTGACTTCTCAACTACATCAATACCCTGATCAATTCTCATCAGACCTTGATAGTAGATAGAAGCAACCGGACCTCTGGTGTTACGAGCAATGTCTTTAGCAGCTTCAACATCTCCTTTTTCCAAAGCAGCTTCGATAGATGCCATGAATTTTTTTGTGTTGATTTCAGCCAAGCTCAAATAAATGATACGTTCAATACAGAAAGCCAAACCGATCACCAAAGCGATAGCTACCAAACTCATGAAAGATGCAGTACCTTCGATGAATTTAACTTTGATTTCCTTGTGAATACCACCCTCTTCTGCAGCAGGAGCAGCAGCAGTAGTAGCTTCAGCGGCAGGAGCAGCTTGTTGTTCAGTTTGTTCTGCTGCAGGAGCGTCTTGAGCCTGAGCAAATTGAATTGAGCCAAAAGTGAAGGCCCCAATCACAGCAACAATT
>ENA-OPXG01001328-OPXG01001328.1-human-gut-metagenome-genome-assembly--contig:-NODE-1328-length-11764-cov-1.407464_pt1 | contig 11764 bp, 10 predicted proteins | sample MGYA00241519_ERZ502030 | MGnify/ENA primary metagenome ERZ502030 (study PRJEB25962, sample SAMEA2041937) | human gut metagenome | biome: human gut; feature: human-associated habitat; material: faeces...
CGGCGATTGCATTATATAAAAAGAAAAAAGTTCAGGCGATTCTTGATTTTATGCCGGAATTTTCGGAAGATGAGCTGGAAAAGTTTTTAATAAAACGGGTTGATTATACACTGCTTCTTCAATAGATTGAAGAGGGGTATTTCCGGTCGGCGGAAATACGATATTTTGTCCTTTGTAAGAGTTGTTGGTTGTCGGATCGGATATGGCAAAATAACATCCGTCGTTTCTCAAACGAATCGATAAAATGTAATTCTCCGTTTTTTCAGGAGGTGTTATTTTGTATATTTGTTCTCCCATAATTCTTTTTCTGGATATTGCCAGTTTAGACAGACTCTTAAAGCCAGATTCTTATTGCAAAAATAGCAAAAGAAAACGGTATGACCTATTTTTGTATTCTACTTTATTTTTAAATAAGATGATAAACGAATTTTTTATTCGAAAATTTGCAGATAATTTGCCATATGCTCCTACGGAGGAGCAGGCCGAACTGATTGCGCGACTTGCCATGTTTCTTTTCGATCGGGATTCCCGATCTTTGTTTTTAATTAACGGATATGCAGGTACGGGTAAAACTTCTTTGATCGGAGCATTGGTACGGACTTTGTCCGGGTTTCAACGGAAGACCGTTCTGTTAGCACCTACGGGTAGAGCTGCAAAAGTTTTTGCAGGCTATGCAGATCATCCGGCTTATACGATTCATAAAAAGATATATCGGCAAAAAGTTTTTTCGGCAGATTATGAGGGTTTTCAGATAACCGACAATCTGCATAAAGATACATTGTTTATTGTCGATGAGGCTTCTATGATTGCCAATGGTGGTGAACAGATGATATATGGTTCAGGCCGGTTATTAGATGATTTGGTAGAATATGTTTATGCGGGAGAAGGTTGTCGCTTGATTTTATTGGGTGATTCGGCTCAGTTGCCTCCGGTAGGACAGACTCGAAGCCCTGCACTTGAGAAAAGTAGTCTGATGAAATACGGGTTGTCTGTTATAGATTTTGAATTATGCCAGGTTGCTCGTCAGTCAGATGATTCAGGAATTCTTTTTAATGCTACCCGCTTGCGTATGTTGATGGGCGAAAATCCGTTACCGCTTCCGAAAATACGTTTGCAAGGTTACACTGATGTGCAGCGGGTCGGGGGTGAGGATTTGATCGAAACTTTATCTTCTGCGTATAGTCGGGACGGTATGGATGACACAATTGTAATAACACGTTCCAATAAACGTGCCGGGATTTTTAATCAAGGAATTCGCAATCAGATACTTTATCGGGAAGAAGAGCTTACTTCGGGAGACTTGCTTTTGGTTGCGAAGAATAACTATTTTTGGAGTCGGGAGTATAAAGATCTCGATTTTATAGCCAATGGAGATGTCGCCCGTGTTGTGAAGGTGAGGAATACTCGTGAAATGTACGGATTTCGTTTTGCTGATGTTGCACTTTATTTTCCTGATTATGATGTGGAAATAGAATCTAAAATTATCCTGGATACATTGATGTCCGATGCTCCTTCCTTAACTGTGGAAATGAATAATCGTCTTTTTATGAATGTTCTTGAGGATTATTATGATATTCCTAATAAACGAGAGAAGATGAAAAAAATAAAAGTTGATCCTTGGTTTAATGCTTTACAAGTAAAATATGCATACGCTGTTACTTGTCATAAAGCTCAAGGAGGACAATGGAAGAATGTATTTGTGGATATGGGGTATATACGTGCCGAAGGGCTTGAACTGGATTTCCTTCGATGGCTTTATACAGCGTTTACCAGGGCTACGGAGCATCTTTATTTAATAAATTTGGAACAAAATCTCGCAGAAGATAAATTAGAGTTATAATACAGGGCTTAATAATCGTACTACCGATTCGCATATTTTATGCCAAAGGGGTCTTTTTTTCCATAAATTCAGAGTGATGCGTCTGCATTTTTTTTGATCGTCCAAAAAGATATTTTTCATTTGTGTGGTGAGCTCCTTACTATACATGAACGCATTTATTTCAAAATTGTGGTCGAAACTTCTGAAATCCAGATTTGTTGATCCTATCGTTGAAAATTCATTGTCGATCGTGATGCTTTTGGCATGAAGAAAACCGTTCTGATAAAAATATATTTTAATGCCTGCTTTTAGCATAGAGGTCAGGTATGAGTGAGATGCTAATTGCAGGATGGGTGAATCAGACTTTTCTGGCAACATTAATCTTACATCCACTTTAGAAAGTGCTGCGACCTGCAAAGCTTTCATCAGACTTTCAGTAGGCAGAAAATACGGAGTCTGTATGTATATATGCTGTTTGGCGTTTGAAATGGCTTTCAGGAATGAAAGCGAAATACCTTTCCATTCACCTATCGGGCCGCTGGTAAGAATTTGAACATTTATGTTTCCGGTACGTGGTACGGGCGGAAAGTAGATGTTGTCGGACAGCAACTCTCTTGTCGTAAAACTCCAGTCGATAGAAAATGCAGTTTGTAATCCGTACACGGCAGGGCCGGTAATCCGTATGTGCGTATCTCTCCATATTCCCCATGCCACACCATCTTGATATCTGTCGGCGATATTCATTCCTCCGACATATCCTATTTTCCCGTCTATGATGACTATTTTTCGGTGGTTTCGGTAATTCAGTTTATTGGCTAATTGAGGAAAAGTGACTTTTAGAAATGGGCGTACATCGACACCCGCTGCCTCCATTTCGTCAAAAAAATGCTGTTTCACTTTCCAGCAACCCACATCATCATAAATAACTCGTACGATTACTCCTTCTTTAACTTTATCGATTAAAAGTTGTTTAATCGTATTTCCGAGTCGGTCGTTGGCAAAAATGTAATATTGCAGGTGAATGAATGTTTGGGCATTTTTAATATCTTCTATCAAAGAGGCGAATTTATCTTTTCCGTTGGTAAAAACTGTTACTTCGTTACCGGGATGCAGTCCTGATTTCCCGAGTGTGTATGCCAATCGTATTTGTTGTTTACTTTCTTCGGATAAAGGCATTTCTTGTAGATCTACATCGGGGTCTTCTGTAAGTTGTTGAAGTTTTCTTTTCCCTTTTCGTGAAATCATGTGCTGTCTTCTATATTCCTGACCGAAGAAGAAGTAAAAGACGATGCCAACAATGGGTAGGAAGAGAAGAACGACTATCCACGCAATACTTTTTACCGGATTGCGGTTTTCCGATATAATAACCAAAATTGTACCTATAATAGTGATCAGATATATTACGTACAGACTATTATATACCCACTGATCGATGTTTTGAATTATATTCAGATAAAGCATGGAATCGGTTATTTTGGATATTTTTTGAAAAGCTAAATTAAGTATAAAAAATGAATTTATCAATATTTATGTCGATAAGAACCTATCTAAATTTTGTGTGGGGGAGGTTTTGAGAATTTTTTAGAGGCTATTTTGTTTTTTTATAAGGATGATAACGGGCTATCTGATGAATAAAAGCGGGGAAACCGATTGGAAAAATATAGAGATAACCCGATATAATTTCCTGCATCGGAAAATTTAAGCAGGTTCTAAAGAAAATATACATGATAATGAATTAAAAAATAATACTTTTGCACTCGTTTTAATACAATAGGCAATACTCTATTGTTTTCTTGATAAATTTCAGGTAGAGATATTTTTGAGGAGAATGAAGAAAGATTATTTGAATGATGTGTTTAAAACACTCTTGTGGACATTGTTGTTCCTCGTGTTGTTTTCATTCGTTCCCGAGATAAAAGTAGGTTCGTTTACTTCCCGCAAAGTAGATATGCTTTCCGATATTCGTCTGGTGAAACCGCAGTCGCATGCGAAAGGACCGGATCGGCCTGTTATTGCCGATTCCGATACGCTTGTTGTAAAGAGAGATACGGTCGTTCGGCAAAAAAAGCCTGTACACAAGCCTAATGGAGTCGTTTTATTTGAAGATTATTCTGAAGACGGATCGGGATTGAATCGCTTTTGTCATGCGCTGGATGAAGTGAAAAAACGTCCGGTGAGAATAGCTTTTCTGGGAGATTCTTTTATAGAGGCCGATATTTTGACTCAGAATATTCGAGAAGAATTGCAAGAACGTTTTGGTGGGAGAGGAGTCGGGTATGTTCCTATGGCTTCGATGACAGCGGGTTTTCGACGGACGGTCAGACATCAGTTCGATCATTGGTCGACCGTGTCGACTGTGAGTCATACAAAGCTGGATAAAAATAGTATTTTTATAGCCGGTCAATATTTTATACCTGAAGACGGAGTATCTGCAACTTTTAAAGGCACTTCGTCATTGAAAGGGCTGAGTGCTTTTGGTTCAGCGAAATTTTTGTTTGTAAATCGGGAGAATACGGAGATTCGTTTAGCGATCAATAAGGAGGATGCTCGTGTGTATAAACCGCTTTCGGCAGATAGTTTGCAATGTATCGAAATAGAAGGTGAAATTTCTTCGTTGGATATTAAGTTATCTCATCCGTCGGGATTTACGGCCTTTGGAGTGTATTTAAATGACAAAACCGGGATATGTATCGATAACTACTCTTTGAGAGGTACTTCCGGAACAAATTTGTCTCAGGTAAATGTTTCTCTTAGCCGTGAAATGTCCCGATATGTAGATTATGATTTGATCGTATTGGAATACGGGCAAAATGTCGTTTCTAAAGATGTTTATGATTATCGTGCATATACCGACCGAATGATAAAAGTCGTTCGACATTTAAAAGAGTGCTATCCCGATTCGGATATTCTCATTATGGGAATCGGTGATCGGAGCAGGCGGGGAACAAACGGATTTGAAACGATGCCCGAGATATACGAAATGATTGCAGCCCAGCGAAAAATCGCACGAGATACGAAATCTGTTTTTTGGGATACTTTTATGGCGATGGGAGGGGAGAACAGTATGGTCTCTTATGTAGAGCATAAACCGGTTTGGGCAAATAAAGATTATACCCATATTACACATGCCGGAGGACGTCCGATAGCAAAAAAATTTGTTGAAGCATTGATGTATCGTTATAATCAGGAGTCTGGATTATGAGATATTTTACCGTTATTTCCATACTTGTATTTTCTTTGTGCTTTTTTCGTGTAACGAATGCACAAACGAATATATCCGTTACTGTCAAGGATAGTTTGACGGAATATCCTTTTATTTGTGTGAAAGAAAATATTTTGTCCGATTCTTTAAATACGATGGCTTTGTTTTATGAAAAATTGAAGATTTTGAAGTCGGATACAGATACGGTTCGGAAAGTAGTTAATATTCTTCATCTTGGGGATTCCCATATTCAGGCCGGTTTCTTGAGCGGACAAATGATGAGCCGTTTTCAGTCCGATTTTGGAAATGCGGGCAGAGGACTGATCGTCCCTTTGAAATTGATCAAGAGTAATGAGCCTCGTGACTATGCAATCCGTTCGACAGCATCGTGGTTCGGGTGTCGGTGCGTTGATCGCAAAAATTATCCGTGTCCGGGACTCGGGGGAATGGCTGTCGCAACTCGGGATACATCTTTCTTTTTTGATATTGCAACTTTGAGTAAGACCGATTCTTGCAATGCTTTTTGTTCGGTAACGGTTTTTCATCATCCGAGGACATCGCCTTTATCTGTCGTTTCGCAAAAAAAAGGAGTGAATTATTATCCTACTCGGTGGCCGTTTGCTTCTCGTATCGAATTAGATACATTAGTATGTAACCTGCATTTGAAGGGGCAGTCTATGTTCGGCGATACGAGTATTTATTATGCTATGAGTCTTGAAAACCGAAATTCGGGTATATTATATCACTCATCGGGTATTAACGGGAGTTGTTATTCTCATTATGTCGAGGCCGGACAAGTTTTGAATCAGACTGCGGCGTTGACTCCGGATCTTATCATTTTATCATTGGGAACGAATGAAGCTTTCGGAAAATGTGACCAAAAAGATATTTATGACCAGATAGATCGGGTAGTGTCTATGTTGCGGGATATTCATCCCGGAGCAGTATTTCTGTTGACTACACCTCCTGAATGTCATCGGCGAGTCCGGCGAAAGGGGAAAAAGAAGTATTATTATACCTATGTTACTAATACAAAAGTCGAGAAGGTTGCTGAAACAATCCGTAGGTATGCCGTCGGTAAAGGCCTCGCCTGTTGGGACCTTTTCTCTATATCCGGAGGTCGGGGATCAGCTAAATCATGGGTGAAATATCAGCTTTCGGCGCGAGACAGGATACATTTTAATATAAAGGGATATGAATTGCAGGGAAACTTGCTGTATGATGCGATTATAAAAGGTTATAACGATTATGTTGGAAAATAATAATTGGTTGGGTGAGATATTTGAAAAGCTTGGATTGGATATTCATAAATTGGGTGTTCAGTTTCTATATGATCCGAATAACCCGATGTTGTTCAATAGCGGTTTTTTCTTTTTCTTGTTCCTTGCATTTTTGTTTTTATACCGCTATTGCCGCAAAAATGAACTGTTGCGGAATCTATATGTAATGTTGTTTTCATTCTATTTTTATTATAAATCGAGCGGCATTTATTTATTGGTGCTTATATTTGTCTGTACATTCGATTTTTTTATAGGCAGACTTTTGCATCGTACAGAACGAAAAGTATCACGCAAATGGTTAGTTACATTAAGCCTTATTGTTAATATTTGTATGTTAGGGTATTTTAAATATACCAATTTTATTTTCGATCTGTTTTATAGTGCTGTCAACAGACAATTCGAACCATTCGATATTGTTTTGCCCGTAGGGATTTCGTTTTTTACTTTTCAGTCGATGAGCTATATCATCGATATTTACCGCAAACAGATAGAACCTTTGCAAAGATGGCGGGATTATGCTTTTTATGTTTCCTTTTTCCCCCAATTAGTTGCCGGGCCTATTGTCAGGGCACGAGATTTTATTCCACAGATGAAACAGCCGGTTTTTGTTTCCGGAGAAATGTTCGGTCGGGGAATGTTCCTTATTATGGCTGGTCTGTTTAAAAAAGTCGTTATATCCGACTATATCAGTCTTAATTTCGTAGATCGCATTTTTGATAATCCGACGTTATATACAGGATTTGAAAATTTGATGGGTGTATATGCTTACGCTTTACAGATATATTGTGATTTTTCAGGGTATTCTGATATGGCGATAGGGATAGCGTTGTTGTTAGGCTTTCGTTTTAACATCAATTTTGATTCTCCATATAAATCGACATCGATCACCGAGTTTTGGAGACGGTGGCATATTTCCTTGTCTTCATGGTTAAGAGACTATCTGTATATATCTATGGGGGGCAATCGTAAAGGTAAAGTCCGTACCTATATCAATCTGATGCTGACCATGTTGATCGGCGGATTTTGGCATGGAGCTTCTTTACTGTTTGTTTTGTGGGGTGCTTGGCACGGATTGTTATTGGTACTTCATAAATGGTTCAGAAGCATATTCCCTGCATCTAAAGAAGTGCGCAGTCGTTGGCATTGGACTAATGTTTTAAGCATAATCCTCACATTTAATTTGGTCTGTATCGGTTGGGTATTTTTCAGGTCTCCCTCTATGGAGGTGGCAAAGTCTGTATTTTCCCGTATTTTCACCGAGTTTCATCCGGAGATTGTTTGGGATTTTATATCGGGATATGCCAATGTCTTGTTTTTTATCTGTTTAGGATTTTTGTTGCATTTTCTTCCTCATCGTTATTCTGAGGGTGTGGCGAGGAAAATAGAAATGTCTCCGGTACCCGTTAAGGCTTTTGCGTTTGCATTGTTGATTGTGTTGGTAATACAGATAAAATCGAGCGAGTTGCAGCCGTTCATTTATTTTCAATTTTAATGATTGCTTTGTTAATAATTCATTTTAAAAAGGATTTATTTAAGAAAAAGATTATCTTTGTATAATAACTTGAAAAATGATTGTTATGAAAAAGTATTTAAGTCAGATTATATTGTTGATGATGTTCATCCCTGTTTTTGCTCAGGAAAAAAGTAGTTCAAGCAGTGGTGATGTAAAAGTGTTGAACGCTTCGAATTTTACTGCCGAGACGGCAAAAGGTGTTGTTTTGGTAGATTTTTGGGCAACGTGGTGTCCTCCATGTCGGCAGATGTCTCCGATTGTCGATGAAATAGCTAAAGAATTGAAAGGAAAGGCCAAATTCGGAAAAGTCGATGTTGATTCGAATAAAGATTTGGCTACAAAATATCAAATAAGATCGATTCCGACATTTATTCTTTTTAAGAACGGGAAAAAAGTAGATCAGATTGTCGGAGCTGTGGAGAAAAAAGATCTGAAAGATTTTGTATTGAAGCATGTCGATAAGAAGTAAAAGAAGATCGAATAATATTTAGCGGGAATCTGTCCGAATTGATAAGTTCGGACAGATTTTGTTTTATGGAGTAGTTTTATTTTATGTTAATTGTAATGCGAGGTTTATTTATTGCGTTTGTAGCTTTTTTGTATTCAGGTTTACTATATGCCGGTGACGGTTCTGTTTCTTCCCCTTTTACGGTAGAAGAAGCATTGTCGAAGAAAAACAACAATATGTTGTGTTATGTGAGCGGTTATATTGTAGGAGAATATGTTAATTATAGTAATAATAAGCATTTTTATAATATGGCTCCTCCATTTGAAGGGACATCTACTTATCTAATTGCGGATATGCCTTTTGAATACAGGCTCGAAAAATGTATGACTGTGCAGTTAGGAGCGGCTAATACGGATATTTGTAATTTAGGTGAATATCCTGTGTATTGGAATAAAAAGTTGCTTTTGCAAGGTAATTTGTCTTTATTTCAGACATTACCGGGGATTAAGAATCTCAAAAATTTTGTTTTACCCGAACAACCGTTAGAAGATGAAACGGTATATTGGAATATTTTTGAAGATTTTGAAACAAAGAATGGATATAAGCCTGTTTCCGGAGATATGTATGGAGGAGGAGTTTTTTATGGAGAGGATAATGCGATTCCTTGGGTATTCGAAGGTGCTACTTTAGGTGAAACAGGAAAAGATGCCAAATGGGACGGAGCTTCGGCTCATTTGCGGTTGACGGAGAGTACGTCTGGTAATCCCGGAGCTATTTATATGAAAGAGGATAAGTCGAATGGGATCGGTTACATTCGTTTTTGGGCTGCGTTTTATGATACCGATAAAAAAGGACGGATTGCGGTTTATATTTCAGGTGATCAGGGTGAATCTTGGGAGAGCGTGGCTTCTGGACTTACTCCTGAAAAGACTCTGAAAGAGTTTCAGGTATTGGTGAATCGGCCTGGAAACTATCGGGTGAAAATCGCTAAATCTGAAAATTCTTCTGATGGTGTTAACATCGATAATATTCGTATTAGCGATTATTTGCAACCGTCTGCTGTTATTCGTTCAGAGAAGGATGATACTTTTAGCGTATCGGCAAATAACGGAATATTATCTTTGAGTTTTACAGATGAAGTTGATGGCGTCGATATATATACGATAAACGGCTCTTTAGCCTTTTCGATAAAAGACCGTATAAAACATATTTCTATACCTCTATTGCCGGGAGTGTATATTATACGAAGTGAATCGTATATTCGGAAAATTGTATTATAGTCTTGATAAAGCCGTTTAAGAGTCGAAACTTGTGAATAGCACATTGTTTACATTGGGTAGAGGAATCGGGCAAGTAATGTTTCAGAACAATGCTTTGTCCGGAATAATAATGCTATTGGGGATATTTCTCAATTCATGGCAGATAGGATTATTGGCTTTAGCCGGTAATGGCGCAGGTATACTGACAGCATACTTGTCGGGATATAAGCAGGAAGATATAAGAGCCGGGTTGTATGGTTTTAACGGTACGTTAGTGGGAATAGCAATAGGCGTATTTATGCAAATTTCGTTGGTATCTTTATTATTGATGATTATCGCATCTGCTTTTTCTACATGGGTTACCCGATTATTCGGTAGTCAAAGATGGTTGCCGGGATTTACAGCCCCGTTTATTATAACAGTATGGTTGTTATTGGGTATATGTTCATTTTTTTTCCCTTCATTATTATTGCCGACATCTTCTTCTGTTATAGAGTGTAAGCCGGACTTGTTTCGTGCGTTCAGTCTGAATATCGGTCAGGTAATGTTTCAGGGTGAGACAATCGTTTCCGGCTTGTTTTTTTTAGCGGCAATTTTTATAAATTCCCGTTTGAATGCTTTTTATGTAGTAATGGCCTCTTTGCTTTCTGTTGTCGTTTCATTATTTTGGGGAGTCGAATATTCGATGTTGAATATGGGGCTGATGGGATATAATGGTGTGTTATGCGCAATTGCTTTAGGAGATAAAACATGGAAAGGCGCATTTTATTCAGTGTTATCTGTCTTGATATCGATATTATTACAGTTTACCGGGATGAAATTTGGAATGGTTACATTAACTGCGCCGTTTGTTTTGTCTGTATGGTGTATAATGGGAATCAATAAATTGGCATCCGGAAAAAAGAGGTTGAACGTTCTTGGTTGATAATGTAGCGTCTTTAACTGCCGGAATTTAAACAGGGCTTTTAATGAATGGCTTTCTTTTTAATCGGAAGTTTAGGAAACATTTTCCTGAAACGAACCATATAAGTAGTTATATTTCCTCCTGCGATAATAAGGGTTACAGCCAAAATAATCATTAATATTCCGCAGCATAATCTTGGAGTCAGAACCTCCCCGAAAACGGTTACTCCGAAAAAAACGGCGGTCAGGGGTTCTAATGCTCCGAGAATTGCAGTCGGAGTAGATCCTATATATTGAACAGCCTGAGTAGTACAGAGGAAGGATATGGCTGGCGGGAAAATAGCCAAAGCTATTAAATTGCCCCAAAGATACCATGTATCGACAGTGAGTAAGCTTTTCCCGAAATCGACACGTACCAAAAATAGAGTCATTCCGAATAATAAAATGTAGAAAGTAAGTTTGAGTGTTGCAATTTCTTTTAATATCGACCTGTTGACACCGACTATATAAATTGCATAAGAGAGGGCGGAGACCATTACTAAAATTATTCCGGTCGTGCTGAGAGTTGAACCGCTACTTGTTTTATAGAGTAATCCGATGCCGACTAATGCCAACAAAATACAAGAAATCGTTAGCAGAGTCAGCTTTTCTTTAAAAACGAAAGCCATGATCAGAGCTACCATAATCGGGTAAACAAATAGCAATGTTGATGCAATGCCGGCTTCCATATAATTATAGCTTAAAAATAGCGCTAATGAGGAGAGAGCTACTAATAGCCCCATGATGACCAATGGCAATACTTCTTTTCGTTGTAGTTTGAAGTTGCGTCCTCTTGCCTTGATCATGATTCCTAATACCGGAATAGCGAACAGATATCTGAAAAAAAGAACAGAATCCGGATTCATTCCTGCTTTATATAGAGGGAGAGCGAACAGAGGATTCATTCCGTAAGCTGCAGCTGCGATAATACCTAAGATATAACCTTTGGTTTTTGTGTTCATGTTTTTATAATTGAATAATAGATCAACCGTTTGCGTTCTTTTTTCCGTTAAGTATAATTTATCGGAAAAACGACAGCAAAGATACGCTATTGTTTTTGGAAAATATTCTTGTTCGCTATGCATCTTTCTTTTAATTTTGTATTTAACATAGTAGAATTGAATATTCCTTGGAAGATGATGAAAGTAGCTCTATTTATCCCTTGCTATATCAATGCGGTATATCCTCAAGTGGGCATTGCTTCATATAAGTTGCTGAAAAGTTTGGGCGTAGATATTGATTATCCGATAGACCAGACTTGTTGCGGTCAACCGATGGCGAATGCAGGTTTCGAGAATAAA
>ENA-OPXG01001334-OPXG01001334.1-human-gut-metagenome-genome-assembly--contig:-NODE-1334-length-11723-cov-1.862530_pt1 | contig 11723 bp, 8 predicted proteins | sample MGYA00241519_ERZ502030 | MGnify/ENA primary metagenome ERZ502030 (study PRJEB25962, sample SAMEA2041937) | human gut metagenome | biome: human gut; feature: human-associated habitat; material: faeces...
CCTTCGGCGCAAAGCGCCTGCGGAATGGAGATTTTTATGGAAACAAATCAGAATATCAGGACAGCGACGTCATCTGATCTGGACTGTGTTGCGGCGGTGGAGGCGGAATGCTTCTCGGCGGCAGAGGCGGCTTCGAAGGAAGAATTTGCAGAGCGGATCGCAGCATATGGCAATCATTTCTGGCTGCTGTTTAAAAACGGAAAGCTGGTGTCCTTTGTGGACGGAATGGTGACGGATACGCCGGATCTGGCGGATGAAATGTATGAAAATGCAGCACTGCACGACGAAAATGGTGCGTGGCAGATGATTTTTGGCGTCAATACGATTCCCGAATGCCGCAAAAAAGGCTACGCGGGTCAGTTGATTCGCTGTGCCATTGAGCAGGCAAAAAAAGAAGGGCGCAAAGGGCTTGTCCTGACCTGTAAGGACAAACTGCTCCATTATTATGAGGAATTTGGCTTTGTCAACGAGGGCGTTTCGGAATCAGTACACGGCAATGTCGTTTGGTATCAGATGCGCCTGACGTTATAAAAATTTAACAAATTCTTTCCCAAAACTCATGATTTTTTGACAAAATTGTTGTATACTGGTGATTGTGGAACGCAGAAAAACAGATCACTCAGAAATGAGGAGTTTTATGAACGACGAAGAATACTACAATTTTGTGAGGCCTTATGCGGATGCGATGCAGATGCTCCTGACCCGGCTGGATGTGCTTAACCACAACCTTTACGGTAAGTCAGACAGCCGCCCGATTCATTACATCCAGAACCGGATCAAGAAGAAAAAGAGCCTGGAAGAAAAGTTGATCCGGCGCGGAAAAGAACCGACCGTAGACAACGCTAAGGACTATCTGCAGGATATCGCCGGTGTCCGTATTATTTGTTACTTTGTGGACGATATTTATAACCTTGCCAAAAGCTTAAAGCGGCAGGCTGACCTGATCGTGATCCGCGAACAGGACTACATCAAAGCGCCGAAACCAAATGGATATCGCAGCTATCATCTGATTGTCGGCGTTCCGGTCTATTGCATGGATGGGATGGAATATTTTCCGGTAGAAGTACAGCTGCGGACATTATCGATGGATTTCTGGGCAAGTATGGAACACCGCATTTCTTATAAAAAAGAACGGGCGGATAAGGAGGAGCTGACAACAGAGCTGTTAGGCTACGCAAACCAGCTGCAGGAGATCGAAAAGAGCTTCGAGAGTCATAATGAAATCGGTAAATTAAAAGAACCGGAGAAGATGGAAAAAGATGTGGCAGAGCCGAAGAATACGGACAGTCCAATCATTTCATAACGAAAAGGAGAACAGACATGGAAAAGAGAAAATTTGAAAAGCTTGGAATCGAAACATCACTGCTTGGCTTTGGCTGTATGCGTTTTCCTGCCACACCGGACGGCAAAATCGATGAGCCGAGAGCAGAGAAGCTTTTGGATCGTGCCATCGCCGCAGGCGTCAATTACATTGACACTGCGTATCCGTACCATAATGGTGACAGCGAACCGTTTGTCGGCAAAGTGCTGCAGAAATATGACCGCAATTCCTTTTATCTGGCAACAAAGCTGCCTGTTTGGGCAATTGAGAGTGTAGACGATGCAAAACGCATTTTTGCAGAACAGCTGGAGCGCTTGCGCACAGATCATATCGATTTTTATCTGATGCACGCAATGAGCAAAGAGAGATGGGATAAAGTGAAAGAACTCGGAATTGTGGAGTTCTGCGAGCAGTTAAAGGCAGAGGGCAAAATCCGTTATCTGGGCTTTTCCTTCCACGATACCTACGAGGCATTTGAAGAAGTGCTGCGTGGCCGTGACTGGGATTTCTGTCAGATTCAGTATAACTACATGGACACCGAGGAGCAGGCAGGGGATAAAGGCTACGCTTTGGCAGAAGAGCTTGGAATTCCGCTGGTGATCATGGAGCCTGTAAAGGGCGGCAGCCTTGCAAACTTCTCTGATGATATCAATGCAAAGTTCAAAGCGATGGATAAAGATGCCAGCATCGCATCCTGGGCATTTCGCTGGGTTGGCAGCCATTCCAATGCAAAGGTGATCCTGAGCGGTATGTCGAATGAAGAGCAGGTTGAGGATAACCTGAAGACCTTCTCGAACTTTAAGCCGCTGGATGAAGCAGAAGAAAAGATGATTTCTGAAATCGTATCAGATTTGCAGAGCAGAGTACAGAATGGCTGTACCGGCTGTCGGTATTGTATGCCGTGCCCGGCTGGCGTAAACATTCCGCAGAACTTCGCACTGTGGAACAAATACCACATTTACGGAACCTACGACCATGTAAAAAATGCATGGGAAAAGGATTTGAAGGACGAAGAAAAGGCGAAATGCTGCGTGAAGTGCGGCAAGTGTGAAAAAGTCTGTCCTCAGCATCTCTCCATCCGCAGGGATCTGGAGCTTGCACAGAAGGATCTGGACAGCGCGGCAGCGGCACAGGAGTAAGCGGACTGCAGTAGCTGCGGCACAGAAATGGGCGGACAGAGTTACGAATAAAGAGCGGTATCGTTTTTTATAGACAAAATGGAAAGCAGGCGAATTGCACAGCTATAGAAATGTAGCGATGCAGTCCGTCTGTTTTTGTTTTTCGGAACACTATTGTTGTGCATGTTTCAATTTTGCAATGTATAAGGCTGATTTTGAACTTTAGAAATGAAGAGGAATCTTATATAATGATGTCAGAGGCAAAAGCCCCGGCCTTGATGCCTGCGGATTGTTCCGTGCGGCACACGCTAGTTAGGGGTAGAATTCTACTGACAGTATAGCATAACGGAGGAAAAAGAAAAGAATACAAAGGGAGGAAAAGAAAATGAGAGGTGCAAAATATCGTGCGCTTACTGCGCAGCAGATCAAACCGGAGGGCTGGCTTTTGCGGCAGCTGGAAATTCAGGCGGAGGGGCTGAGCGGACATCTGGATCTGGTATGGCCGGATATACGGGAGAGTAAATGGATCGGCGGAGACAAGGAAGGCTGGGAGCGCGTACCGTACTGGCTGGACGGTTTTATCCCGCTGGCATATCTGCTGGACGATGAAGATCTGAAAAAGCGTGCAAAAAGATATATCGATGCGATTCTGGCAGCCCAGAAGGAAGACGGTTGGATCTGCCCCTGTGAGCCGGAAGAGCGCGACCGCTATGACCTCTGGGCGGCATTTTTGATCTGTAAGGTTCTGGTGCTGTACCAGGACTGCAGTGGGGATGAAAGGATTGAGGAAGCGGTATACCGCGCGTTAAAGCAGCTTCTTCCTCATATTGCAAGAAATACGCTGTTTAACTGGTCGGCAGCACGCTGGTATGAATGTCTGATTCCGATTCTGTGGATGTATGAGCGCAGACCGGAGCCCTGGCTTTTGCAGCTGATGGAGCTGCTGGATGCAGATGGTATCGATTACGAAAAGCTTTATATCTATTTTGATTTCCAAAAGCCTGCTTCGAAGAAATACTGGACGCAGACAAACCATGTGGTAAATACCGCCATGGCATTTAAGTGCCGCGCACTGATGTCCTGTCTGACAGAGGAAGATCCGGATGAGTTCGCTCTTTCCATGTATCAAAAGGTGATGAAATACAACAGTATGGCGACCGGACATTTTACCGGTGACGAGTGCCTGTCCGGTGATGCGCCGATCCAGGGCAGCGAGTGCTGCAGCGTTGCGGAGATGATGTATTCCTGTGAAACCCTGCTTTCTATTGGAGGAAATCCCTTCTGGGGGGATTTGCTGGAGCGTGAGGCATTCAATTCCATGCCTGCAACGACGACGCCGGATATGTGGGCGCATCAGTACCTTCAGATGACAAACCAGATTTCAGCAGCGCGAATCCCGGATGCAGAGAATCCGTATAATTCCAATAATAACGAAGCGAACATGTTCGGGCTGGAGCCTCACTTTGGCTGCTGTACCGCAAACTTCAATCAGGCATGGCCGAAATTCGCAATTTCCGCAGTGATGAAAAATGAACGCGGTCCGGTTGTACAGAGCCTTGTGCCCTGCTGTGCACAGGTGGAAACACCCAACGGAACTGTTCAGGTACATATTGTTTCTAAGTACCCGTTCCGTGACAATGCAGTGATTGAACTGAGCTCGGACAAGCCTGCCGAAACCTGTCTGCAGATCCGTATTCCCGGCTTTGCAAAGAAAGCGACAGTCAACGGAAAAGAAGCCTGCCCCGGCACTTATTTCGAGCAGAACATTTTGGTTGACGGCGTAACATGCGTTACGGTGGAGCTGACCTTTGAAGCTATTTTACAGGACCGCCCTTACGACGCAAAGGTGCTGGTTCGAGGACCGCTCCTGTTCTCCCTGCCGGTAAAGGCAAAGGTGAACCGTATCGAATATGTGAGGGACGGCGTAGAGCGCAGGTTCCCGTACTGTGATTATGAGATGTTCCCGGATTCTGAGTGGAATTATGGCTTTTACAGCGAAGCGTTTGAAGTGAGGTTCGAGCCTGTCACAGACACTCCGTTTTCTATTGAAAACCCACCTATCAGGATCAAAGCGAAGATGGTTCCGGTTCCGTGGGAAGAAAAAGGCGGCATTTGCGCTATTTCCCCGATAGAAAGAAAAGCGCTTGGGGAGGCAAAAGACGTGCTGCTGCAGCCCTACGGATGCACGAACCTGCGTATGACGGAAATGCCGTATATCAAACAATAGAATGCACGCTCTGCGAACATTCTATTGTCATGAATAAAAAGAAACAGAACAGACCGCCCCTTCTGCAGTAATGGGAAAATTGCTGCGGGAGGGGCGGTTTGTTTGAACCACTGTTATCGTTTCAAACAGTGGAAATCCAATCATTCTGCGCAGGCACAGACACCTGCAATGTCGAGTTTAGCGACCAGCACTCTTCACTCACATCAGCGATGCATACTGGGACATATAGAGCTTGTAATATTCTCCTTTTTGGGCCATCAGCTCATCATGTGTGCCTTTTTCCAGGATCGTTCCCTTGTCCACATACATGATGCAGGAAGAATTTTTAATTGTGGAAAGACGATGTGCGATGATGAAGGAGGTACGTCCCTTCAGCAGTTCATTTAAGCCCTTCTGCAGGATGATCTCTGTTTCGGTATCGATACTGGAGGTTGCCTCATCCAGGATCAGGACAGGTGCCTTGGAAATTGCCGCACGGGCAATGTTTAACAGCTGTCTCTGTCCCTGGCTTAAGTTTGCGCCATCTCCCTCGATCATCGTATCATATCCGTTTTCCAGACGCATGATAAAGGAATGTGCGCTGGCCATTTTTGCCGCCTGCTCGACCTCTGCATCGGTCGCATCCAGCCTGCCATAGCGGATATTTTCCCGGATCGTTCCGGTAAACAGGTGCGTATCCTGCAGCACCATTGCGATATTACTGCGCAGGTTTTCTCGTCCAACCTTGCGGATATCCACGCCATCCATCAGGATTTCTCCGCTGTCGATCTCGTAAAACCGGTTGATCAGGTTCGTGATCGTCGTCTTGCCCGCGCCGGTACTGCCGACAAACGCGATCTTCTGTCCCGGTTTCGCATACAGGGAAATATGCTTCAAAATCGTATGACCAGGCACATAGCCAAACGTCACATCCTTTAACTCCACATGTCCTTTGCAGGGATTTAAAACAACCGCATCCGCTGCGTCTGCAGTTTCCGGCGCTTCATCCATCACCTGGAACACACGCTCTGCACCCGCAAGAGCGGAAAAGATTGTATTCATCTGCATGGACAGCTCGTTGATCGGTCTGGAAAACTGTCTGGAATAGTTGACAAATACAGTCAGACCGCCAATATCAAAGCCCTGCAGCACGCATAATATACCACCGATCATCGCAGTCAGGGAATAGCTGACCTGGCTTAAGTTGCCCATGACCGGTCCCATGATTCCTCCAAAAAACTGAGCGAAAATCTGTTTTCCGCGAAGATCGTCGTTTAAGTATTCAAACTCTTCCTCCGCAACGTTTTCATGGCAGAACACCTTTACAACCTTCTGTCCCGTCATCGTTTCTTCGATATAACCGTTTAAAGTACCGATCGCTGCCTGCTGCGCCTGATAAAATTTCCGGCTCTTTCCTGCCACTGCTCCGCCTACTTTCATCATGAGCGGAACCATCACAACCGTCACAATTGTCAGCCACACGTTCGTGTAGAGCATCAGTCCGAGGGTTCCGACTACAGTGATCACGCTGGAAATGATCTGCAGCACGGTGTTGTTCAACATATCTCCGACCGCATCCAGGTCGTTCGTATAACGGCTCATCAGGTCGCCGTGGTTGTTCGTATCATAAAACCGAACCGGCAAATGCTGCATTTTCACAAATAAATCGTTTCGGATTTTTTCCAGTGCACCCTGGGAAACGCCGATCATAATCCGCTGCTGCAGATACTGTGCTGTGACACCGATGATATAAATTCCTGCCATGGTCAGAAGCGAATGCAGAAGCTTCTGCGCACTGCTGCCCTCCCCGGTCAATCCGTTGATGATCGGACGCAGCATATAGGAGCCTGCAAGGTTCGCAATCGTCCCGGCAATGACACAGAAAAAGACGAAAATCAGCCGTCCCTTATCTTCAGAAAGATATCCCATCAGACGCACAATCGCTTTTTTGGTATTCTGCGGCTTTTTGACTTTCATTTTTCCACCGCCAGGACCAGGTCTTGGACCTCCCGGGCCTCCGGGACCGCCGGATCCTTCAGGCCTCTTTGCGCTGCTCTTGCTGTATTTGGCAATCAGTCTTTTCTTTCTCTGCTCGTCCATTATGCGATCACCTCCTTTTTCATCTAGGAGTCGTAAATTTCCTGATAGGCTTTACAGGTTTCCAGAAGGGCTTCATGTTTGCCAAGCCCGACGATTTTTCCCCCGTCCATCACGATAATCTGATCCGCTTCCATCACGGAGCCGATCCGCTGTGCGATGATCAGCTTTGTTGTCTCCTTCAGTGTCGTGGAAAAAGCTTCCCGAATCCTTGCTTCTGTCGCTGTATCCACCGCACTCGTGGAGTCATCCAGAATCAATATTTTCGGACGTTTTAAAAGTGCCCGCGCGATACACAGTCTCTGCTTCTGACCGCCGGAAACGTTTACGCCGCCCTGACCAAGCTCCGTATCATATCCATCTGCCAGTTTTTGAATAAAGCCTTCCGCCTGTGCACTTTCTGCTGCTTCCCGAATCTGGTCTTTGTCAGCATTTTCATCGCCCCACTGCAGATTTTCTTCGATCGTACCGGAAAAGAGTACATTTTTCTGCAGCACCATACCAACGCCCTCCCGCAGATGATTCAGGGAATAATCCCGAACGTCGATGCCATCCACCAAAACCTTTCCCTCATCCACATCGTACAGACGCGGAATCATGGACACCAGCGTTGTCTTGCCGCAGCCCGTCGATCCGATGATACCGATCATCTGTCCCGGCTCGATCGTCAGGTTGATCTGATCCAGCACCTTTTCTGCACTGTCCTTGTAATACCGGAAGGAAACATTCTGGAATTCGATCTTGCCGCTTTTTACAACTGCTTCCGGATAGGCTGCATGATCGTCTGTCAGACTCACTTTTGTATCCATCACTTCGTTAATCCTGCGTCCGCTCGCAAATGCCCGGGAGCTCTGCAAAAATACCATAGCCAGCATCATCAGGGACATCAGCACCTGCACAATATAGGTTGTAAACGCCGTCAGATCACCGACCTGCATCTTTCCGCCCAGGATCTGATTGCCTCCAAGCCATACCACAACCAGCGTTGTCAGGTTCATAAACAGCATCATCAGCGGCATCTGTGCAACTGCGATCTTAAATGCATTTAAGCTGGATTCCTTTAGCTCTGCGTTCGACTTTTCAAAACGGGCACTTTCATAATCCTCACGGACGAAGGACTTGATGACCCGCACATTCGTCAGTACCTCCTGAATATTGGAGTTTAGAGCATCCAGCTTTTTCTGCATAAACTCAAATCTCGGATATGCAATGCGTAAAAGCAAAAGGATCACTACTGTCATAACCGGCAGAACGATCAGAAATACCGCCGCCAACTCCCGATTCATCAAAAACGCCATAAGGATCGCGCCGATCAGCATGCCGGGGGCGCGAAGCATCATGATCAGGTTCTGCACCTGTGTGATATCGTTGGTCAGACGCGTAACCAGAGAGCCCGTGGAGAACCGGTCGATCTCCGAAAACGAAAAGGTCTGGATTTTTTTGAACGCATCTCTTCGAAGCCCTGTGCCGAAGTTGATCGCCGCAACCGATGCAAACCATGCTCCTCCAACGCCGCCGGCCATCATGATGAACGCTGTCAGGATCATGATCATTCCCTTCTGAAGGATGTAGCCTACATCATGATTGGCTGCCCCGACATTAATGATGTCCGCCATAAAAGACGGAAGCAGTACTTCTCCTGCTACCTCCGTCAGCATCAGAAGCGGTCCCAGTATAAACGCATACCAGCAGGGCCTGATATATTTTCCGTAACGTTTCATTTGATCCTTATTCCTCCTTTTGCTGATCCCGCAGAAGATTTTCATAAATTCGTTCGAAAAACTGCTGCAGACTCTGCATTTCCTCTTCTGAAAATCCTTCAAACATCGCTTTTTCCGTTTCCCAGAACATCTGCTCACTCCGCTCAATGACACTGCGTCCCTTTGGCGTGATCGTCACCCGGTGTGTCCTGTTGTCAGACTCTGTGGTTTCCCGTGTAATGTATCCGCCGCTTTCCAGCTTTTTTAAGGAAACTGCAACCGCTGCCGGAGAAATCTCCAGCTCACGCGCAATTTCAACCTGGGAACAGTTCGGATGATGATTTAAGTGCATCAAAAGCCGGTGCTGACTCTGATAGACTCCCGTATGATTCACCTTTTTTTCAATACAACGGCGCAGCTGCCGATCCGTGCGTCGAAACAGAAATGACAGCCTGCCTTCCGGTGTCGGATTCCCGCAGTGCTTCGCATTTTGTTCTTGTTCCATCACATTTCCCTCTTGTTAACTAGTTAATTGTTTACTTGTTAAGTATATGTATGACTAACTCTGTTGTCAAGAGAATTTTAAAAAACTGATTTCCTTACTGTAACTTTTTTTCGAAATAGATTATAATGATATGCATGACTTCACAGTGTCTTTTTTGATTTTTATATTTTAACGGAGATTTTTAACCTATGTCTTTGACAACCTTTTTGAAAAAGCTTTCCCCCGGGCGCATCATTGCCCTCGGTTTTCTTTTCTACATCCTGCTTGGCTCCCTTTTACTGATGCTGCCCTGCAGCCTGCAGCCCGGTATCGCACTGCCCTATCTTGACGCCCTTTACACTGCCACCAGCGCAGTCTGTGTAACCGGCTTAAACGTCATCGACCCCGGCAGTACCTTTTCACCCTTTGGTCAGTTTGTCCTCGGCTGCCTGATCCAGATCGGAGGACTGGGTGTCGCTTCCATCGGTGTCGGGATCATGCTCGCAATGGGAAAAAAGATCAATCTGAAAGAACGCCGTGTTATCCGTGATGCAATGAACCTGGATTCCGGCAAAGGCCTGATCCGATTTGTCAAAGCAATCTTTTGTACGACACTTCTCATTGAGCTTTTGGGCGCGTTTCTTTCGTTTCCTGTCTTTTTCCGGGATTATCCGCTGCCTCGCGCCATAGGCTTAAGCCTGTTTCATTCGGTTGCTTCCTTTAACAATTCCGGCTTCGACGTGCTCGGAAACGGGACAAGCCTGATTCCGTATCAGAAGGATGTGCTTCTAAATCTCGTGACCTGTGCTCTGGTAATCGCCGGCGGCATTGGCTTTCCGGTCATTTTTGAGCTGCCCCTGAAACACTTTTCCTGGAAACGCCAGTCAATGCACACACGGGTTGTGCTGAGCACGACATTTGCCCTGCTGCTTTTCGGAACACTTTTATTAAAACTCACAGAGAGTATCAGTTGGCTCGGCGCTTTTTTCTACAGCGTCTCCGCCCGGACAGCCGGTTTTTCCACTTATAACCTCAGCGATTTCTCTACTGCAGGTCTGCTGGTCGTTTCCGGACTGATGTTTATCGGGGCCTCTCCCGCGTCCACCGGCGGCGGCATCAAGACCACCACCTTTTTTGTCCTGCTCTCCGGCATCTATTCCGCAGCAACAAACCATTCCGAAAGAGCCTTCCACAACGCGATCCCAAAGGACGCGTTCCGCAAGGCCTCCGTCATCAGTATGCTCGCTGTCTTTTTGGTTATGACAGCCTCCTATCTGATGCTGATCTTTGATCCGCAGCTTTCCCTGCGGGATGTACTGTTTGAAATGATCAGTGCTTTCAGCACCTCCGGTCTTTCCACCGGCATCACACCACAGTTGAGCGCTCAGAGCCGGATTCTTTCTATTATTATGATGTACATCGGCAGACTCGGACCCCTGACTGTTGCATCCCTGTGGTACTTTACGATCGGGGAACGCGTCCGCTACCCGGAAGGGACAATTGCCATCGGGTGAGTGACCGTCCACGGCACGCAGAGACTCTGCCAGCACTGCGCAAGATCACAATTCAGGAATACCGCGCAGATCTTTGCATAACTTATTGGAAAAATATGCGAGCGAACCGCTCAGAAATGAGGATATTATGTTTGGAAAAAAGAAAAAAAATGCCATTGCATACGGTATTACCGGCCTCGGGCGCTTCGGGGAAGCGCTGGCGACAGAGCTTGCACGCTCCGGTGCAGAGCTGCTTGTCATGGATCGCGAAGAAGAGCGGGTCCGTGAAATGCGGGAACTGACCGAAAATGCACTCGTTGTCAATACCCTGGACAAAAAAACCCTGACAGAAACCGGTATCCAGAACTGCGATATTGCGGTCGTCTGCATCGGCGAGCATATGGAATCCTCTATCCTGACGACATTAAATCTCGTCAGCCTCGGTATTCCGACTGTCATTGCCAAAGCCACCAGCCCGGAGCATGGCGAGATTTTAAAACGCCTCGGCGCACAGGTCGTTTATCCCGAACGCGATATGGCAATTCGCCTGGCAACCAGGCTTTCCAACTCCCGGGTCCTGGATTTTATCCAGCTGAGTGAAAAATTGAATATCACCAAGCTGTCCGTCCCGGATGCCCTCGTTCAGAAATCTGTCGTTGAATTGAATCTGCGAGCCCGGTTTGGTCTAAACATCATCGCCATCGAGCATAACGGTCAGGTGATCGAGCACGTCGATCCAAACTACCGCTTCTGCCCCGGCGACATTTTGATCCTGTCCGGCAGCAAGGAGAGTCTTTCCCGATTTGACCGCTGGATAGATAAGCAGGAGTAACACATACAGGTTGCATGTAGACATCGCACTCCGTCAGTGCGGTACACAGCGCGGGACGCATCCAACACTGGATGACATCTACTCCCGGTACGCCAACCGGATTTTATCCGCGATCAGCGCAATGAACTCCGAGTTGGTCGGTTTTCCCTTTCCCGTATTGATCGTATATCCAAACAGCGCGTCCAGCGTCTCCATCCTGCCGCGGTTCCACGCAACCTCGATCGCATGGCGAATGGCGCGCTCGACTCTGCTCGGTGTCGTTTCATACTTTTTCGCAATTTCCGGATACAACGTCTTTGTGATCGAGCCGAGCATATCCATGTCCTTGACTGACATCTGAATTGCTTCGCGCAGATACTGATATCCACGGATATGTGCCGGTACGCCGATGTCATGGATCATGTTCGTGACATCCCGCTCCAGGTCCCGTTTGGGCACTTCTTTTGCCTGTACATATTCCAGGGAGTTTTCT
>ENA-OPXG01001341-OPXG01001341.1-human-gut-metagenome-genome-assembly--contig:-NODE-1341-length-11681-cov-1.976174_pt1 | contig 11681 bp, 10 predicted proteins | sample MGYA00241519_ERZ502030 | MGnify/ENA primary metagenome ERZ502030 (study PRJEB25962, sample SAMEA2041937) | human gut metagenome | biome: human gut; feature: human-associated habitat; material: faeces...
GCATCGGCGGCGGTATCTGTCAGGTATCTACGACGCTGTACAATGCGGTTCTGCGGGCAGAGCTGGAAGTGACAGAACGTCACAATCATTCTATGATCGTAACCTATGTAGATCCGTCTGCGGATGCGGCGATTGCAGAATCCTCCGGCAAGGATTTTGTATTTGTGAATAATACGGATTATCCGATTTATATCGATGGACATACGGCAGATAAAAAGATTACATTTACGATCTATGGTGTAGAGACGAGAGCAAAAAATCGCACTGTAGCTTATGAGAGTGAAGTGATTGAGAAAAAGGTTCCGGAAGCGGATCAGATCATAGCGGACGCTTCCCAGCCTATCGGCGTCATCAGCGTTAGCAGCGCACATATCGGCTACAAGGCAAGACTCTGGAAGATTGTAAAGGAAAACGGTGTGGAAGTCAGCCGGGAGCAGGTCAACAGCAGCAACTACAAGATGAGCCCCAGAACGGCAACCGTCGGAATTGCTTCTCCGGATCCGAATGCGACCAGCCAGATGCAGGCGGCCATTGCGACCAGCAGCATTGATACGGTCAAAGCGACCATTTCCAATATCAAAGCGCAGCAGGCAGCAGCGGCGGCATTGACACCGGAGCAGCTGCAGGCGATCGCAGAGGCTCAGGCGCAGGCTGCACAGGCGCAGCAGGACGCAGCGGCGGGAAACTAAGCACCGGATTATAAAGCAGAGCGGATGGCAGAGCCGGGCTGGAGGTCCGGCTCTGCCATGCTTTGATACGATGGTATTCGGAATGGAGAAAAGCATATGAAAACAGGGAACGTAACGGGAAACGTTTATAAACGCAGCGTTCATCGAAAAATAGAAACAAACGGCATAGGGGTGAAAGGCGCAGAGTATGGGGAAGGCTGCGCCTTTCTCACGTCTGAAAATGTGGATAAAGCGCCGGAAAAAGCGAAGCAGCTGTGGATTACGGCGCAGAGTCTGTCTGTCTGGTCCGGAGCAGAGGGAGCCAAACTTTGCGTTTATGAGGCAGTAAACCGCGCAGCAGCGGCAGCAGTGGGAAAAGGAGAAGCAAAGGTGCGCATGGTGTCCATGCAGCTTATGCTTCCGGCAGACTGTCAAGAGCAGGAGCTGCAGAAGATGACTGTCGCAGCGCAGGAAGCAGCGCAGAAGCTGCAGGTTACGCTCGCGGATGTGAAAGCGCATGTGTCCGGTGCAGTCATTGCGCCTGTTGCGACAGCAGAGGCGCTTGTAGAAGTGTGGACTGCGCCTGCAGGCGCTGCGCTGTCGGCGCGCACCGGTCAGCAGATTGTAATGACGAAATGGGCGGGACTGGCAGGAACTGTCCGCCTGGAAAAAACATACCGGGAAGCCCTTTTGAAGCGCTATCCTGCGCAGCTTCTGGACGACGTAGCACAGCTGGAGCAGCACTTTTCGATTTTACCGGAGGCTGCAGTCGCCGGTAAGTCCGGCGTCGGACTTGCCTGTGCAGTATCGGAAGGCGGTGTATTCCATGCACTCTGGACACTGGCAGAGCAGGCCGGGACCGGACTGGAGGTATCTTTAAAGAAGATTCCCATCCGACAGGAAACGGTGGAAATCTGTAATGAGCTGGACATCAATCCCTATGAACTGTCCGGAAACGGCAGTCTGCTGTTTGTGACCGATCAGGGCGAAATGCTGGCAGAGCAGCTGCAGCAGCAGAAAATCCCGGCGGCGGTGATCGGATTTTTGTCGGCGGACAACGATCGCGTGATTATCAACGGAGAGGAACGCAGATTTTTAGAACCGGCGAATACGGACGCGATTTATCGGATGGAGTAATAGAACAGTTGCCGGACCTCCGGCAGGAACGGAAGAAAACATGAGAGAAGAATTATTAAAAATTATTGAGAAAAACAGCCGGATCGATTTAAAAGAGCTGGCAGTCATCCTCGGCGTAGAGGAAATTGACGTGGTAAACGAAATGGCAGCGATGGAAGCAGAGGGCATTATCTGCGGCTATCATACACTGATTGATTGGGAAAAAACAAGCATCGAAAAGGTTTCCGCGCTGATTGAGGTTCGCGTAACACCCCAGCGCGGTCAGGGCTTTGACAGCATCGCGGAGCGGATTTACAAATACCCGGAGGTGCATGCAGTGTACCTGATTTCCGGTGGCTTTGATCTGCTCGTAACACTGGAGGGGAAATCCCTGAAAGAGGTTTCTGCGTTTGTTTCGGATAAGCTTTCCACGCTGGACAGTATTTTGAGCACAGCGACCCATTTTATCCTGAAAAAGTATAAGGATCACGGAACGATCCTGACCCGCAAATACGAGGACCAGAGGGAGATGATTACGCCATGAGAAATCCCCTTTCTGATACAATCGTTACGATTAAACCGTCCGGAATCCGGAAATTTTTCGATATTGTCAGCGAAATGGAGGATGCGATTTCCCTGGGTGTCGGCGAGCCGGACTTCGATACTCCCTGGCACATCCGCGACGAGGGCATTTATTCTCTGGAAAAGGGACGTACCTTTTACACTTCCAATGCCGGTTTGAAGCAGCTGCGGGAGGAAATTGCGCATTATTTGAGACGCCGCTATCAGGTGTCCTATGATCCGCTGCATGAAATCATGATTACAGTCGGCGGCTCCGAGGCCATCGATATTGCACTGCGTGCGATGGTAAATCCGGGAGACGAGGTGCTGATTCCACAGCCGTCCTATGTTTCCTATGAGCCGTGCGCCGTGCTTGCTGGTGCGAAGCCGGTCATTATCCCGTTGAAGGCGGAAAACGAGTTCCGTCTGACGGCACAGGAGCTTCTGGATGCAATCACGGAAAAGACGAAAATCCTGATTTTGCCCTATCCGAATAACCCCACCGGTGCGATCATGGAACGGGAAGATCTGGAAGCGATCGCAAAGATCGTGGAAGAAAAAGATCTGTTTGTGATATCGGATGAAATTTACAGTGAGCTGACCTATAAAGGCAATCCGGTTTCCATCACACAGATTCCGGGGATGCGGGAGCGGACGGTTCTGATCAACGGATTTTCCAAGGCATATGCAATGACCGGATGGCGTCTGGGCTATGCCTGCGGACCGGAAGTGATTTTAAAACAGATGCTCAAAATCCATCAGTTTGCGATCATGTGTGCTCCTACGACGAGCCAGTATGCGGCGGTAGAGGCGCTGAAAAACGGCGATGACGATGTAGCGGAAATGCGCGAACAGTACAATCAGCGCAGACGCTATCTGCTGCATGCCTTTGCAGAAATGGGGCTGCCCTGCTTCGAGCCTTACGGCGCGTTTTATGTGTTCCCCTGTATCAGGGAATTCGGCATGACCAGCGATGAGTTTGCGACGCGTTTTCTGCAGGAAGAAAAGGTTGCAGTCGTGCCGGGCACGGCGTTTGGGGACAGCGGCGAGGGCTACATCCGTATTTCCTACGCTTATTCCCTGGAAAATCTGAAAGTTGCGATCGGACGGCTGTCGCATTTTGTAAAAAAACTGAAAGCGGAAAAGGAATGATAAAGATATGTTAAACATCGTATTGCATCAGCCGGAAATCCCGGCGAATACGGGAAATATCGGAAGAACCTGCGTCGCGACCGGGACGGTTCTGCATCTGATTGAGCCGCTGGGCTTTTCCTTGAGTGAAAAACAGCTAAAGCGCGCAGGCATGGATTACTGGAATCTGCTGGATGTGCGCCGCTACATCAATTTTGCGGACTTTCTGGAAAAAAATCCGACGCTTGTAAGCGGCGAGCCGGATGCGCCGAAGCTCTGGATGGCGACGACGAAAGCGCATCAGGTTTACAGCGATGTAAAGATCGGACCGGACGATTATATTATGTTCGGCAAAGAGAGTGCCGGAATCCCGGAGGAAATCCTTGTGGAGTATGAAAAGAGCTGTATCCGCATTCCGATGGGACAGGATATCCGTTCCCTGAACGTGTCAAATTCCGTAGCGATCGTTTTGTATGAAGCGCTGCGCCAGAATCATTTCACTGGGTTACAGGAAGGTGGAGAACTGCACCGGCTGCACTGGAAAGCGTAGGGCATTCTGCCCTACGCTTCGTTGTCCTGCACGGGCAGGGAGAAGATAAACTCGCTCCCGACGCCCTCGGTGCTGATGACGTTGATATTTTCGTTGTGCGCCTGGATAATTTCTTTTGTAATGGAAAGTCCCAGCCCGGTTCCCTTTTTGTCTTTGCCACGGGAAAGGTCGGTCTTGTAGAAACGATCGAAGATCAGCCGCAGGCTGTCCTTCGGGATTCCGATACCACTGTCCTTGACGGAGACAAAAACCTTTCCATGCTTTTCGTTTGTCTCGATGCGAATCGCAGAGTCAGGGTGGGAAAATTTAATCGCGTTGTCGAGCAGGTTGTATAAGACCTGCTCGATTTTGCTTTTGTCGGCGAGAACGGGCATACGGTCGCCGGTTAAAAGCAGCTCGATGCCGATATGCTTCTGCTGGCAGGTTCCTTCGAAGGAAGCAGCGGTAGAGCGAATGACCGAATTTAAATCGAAAACAGATTTTTCCAGAATCATGCCCTTCATATTCAGGTTGTTTAAGGTCAGCAGGCTGTTGGTCAGCTTTGTCAGGCGTTCCGTTTCGTTTAAGACGATGCCAAGATATTTTTCGTGAAGCTCTGGTGGGATCGTTCCATCCAGCATCGCCTCCAGATACCCTTTGATTGAAGTCAGCGGAGAGCGGAAGTCGTGAGAAACGTTGGCGATGAATTTTTTCTGGTTATCCTCGGCGCGTGCGATCTCACTTGCCATGAGAGACAGGGAGGCAGCCAGATAACCGATCTCATCCTCACTGTCTACCTGAAATTCATAATGCAGATTGCCTGCCGCGTACTGCTCGGTGGCTGCCGTGATCTTGCGCAGCGGCAGATAGACCATTTCTGTAAAGAAAATCAGAATGATCAGCGACAGGAGGAAAAAAATCACGAGCATAATATAGGAAATATTCAGCAGGCTTTCGCTGGAAGCCCGAATATTTGCCATGGGGATATGGATGACAACATAGCCCTGCACTTTAAAATTGGAAGTGATGGGCGCAAATACACTGAGCATTTCCTCCTGGAAGCAGCCGAAAAAGTCACCAACCGTATAAAAGGAACCGGCGGTGATGGTCGAGTCAAAATTTTCCACGCGAGACTCATGCTCCACATCCAGCGGTGTTTCAGTTGTCATGATAATACGTCCGGATGGATTAATGATCCAGATTTGGGAGGACAGGTAGGTGCTGAGTGCATCCAGCTGTTTTTTGACCTCCTCGAGGGAAACATTGCTGCTGTATAAGTCGGAAGCGTAGGTATTTGCGATCAGAGTAGCTTCTTTATAAAGGGAGTCCGCCTTTTCCCGTTTCAGATGCTCCAGCGTCATACTGGAAACGAACGTTGCTACGACTAAAAATCCGAAAAATCCGAAGATCAGGTAGCCGAGTACAAATTTCAGATACAGGGTTTTGCGCATGTCATCTTACCTCGAATTTGTAGCCGATTCCCCAGATCGTGGCGATTTTCCAGTTTGCATGATCCTTGATCTTTTCGCGCAGACGCTTGATGTGTACGTCTACCGTGCGGGTGTCGCCAATGTATTCATAGCCCCAGATCTGATCCAGAAGCTGTTCTCTGGAAAAAACGTGGTTGGGCGAAGCTGCCAGAAAATAGAGAAGCTCCAGCTCCTTTGGCGGCATATCGACATTTTTCCCCATATACATAACGGAATAATTGGTTTTATTGATGGTCAGATCGGGATATTCGACACATTCCACAGCAGGCTTTGCCGGAACGGCAGCAGCTGGCTTGTAGCGGCGCAGCACCGCTTTGACTCTTGCGACAAGCTCCTTGGAGTCGAAGGGCTTTTCCATATAATCATCCGCACCAAGCTCCAGGCCGAGCACCTTGTCAAAAATTTCGCCTTTGGCGGACAGCATGATGATGGGAACAGAGGAACTGCTGCGGACTTCACGGCAGACCTGATAGCCGTCGATGCCGGGAAGCATCAGATCGAGCAGAATCAGGTTCGGCGCGAAGGTATCCACAGCGCGGAGGGCGGATTCCCCGTCCTCCACGATCATCGTATCAAAGCATTCCTTGGTCAGGTACAGCGAAATGAGTTCGGCGATATTGGCATCGTCGTCAACAATCAGAATTTTCTGTTTATTTACCATAATGAACCTCGTTATTTGTTTTTGCAAAGGCGGCAGATGATTGCCGTCCTGCGGATTATTTTTTAAATTCTACAATCGTTACGCCGGCATCGCCTTCGCCGTATTCGCCCTGTCGGAAGGATTTGACATATTTGATGCGCTTTAAATGCTGCTGGATGGCCTTGCGCAGGGCACCGGTCCCCTTGCCATGTACGACGCGGACGTTTTCCAGATGTGCCAGATAAGCGTCGTCCAGATATTTATCGAGGGCGGCGAGGGCTTCGTCTACCGTTTTGCCCAGCAGATTGATCTCAGGGGAAACGGAGAAGGACTTGGACATCCGGAGCTTGCCGGTATTTGTTTTGGACATCGTAGGCGTGGTAATCGTCGCTTCCTCGATGCGGACAAGGTCTTTTATGTTCGTGGAGGTGCGCATGATGCCGCACTGCACGAAGAGGTTGCCCTTTGCATCAGGCAGGCTGCTGACCGTACCCTTGAGCCCCATGGAAACAATGCGCACGGCATCGCCTTTTTTGAGCTGTTCGGGCTTTAATGCCGGAGCTTTGGGCTTGTCCTTTGCAGCGACGGAAAGCTTACTGTTTTTGTCGTCGATGTTGCTGCGCAGCTTTTGACGCGCCTGTTCCAGATCCTTCATGGAAGCGCCGGGACCGGCTTTCTGGAAAATGCGGATCGTTTCGTCTGCGGTGTCCTTTGCTTCACGCAGAATATCCCGCGCTTTTTCATTCGCTTCGCGCAGGATACGGTCCCGCGTCTGGTCGATTTTATCGTTTTTCTCCTGCAGCTTATGCCGGAGGGCTTCGATTTCTTTTTTGTAATCTTCGATTTCGCGGCGTTCTTTTTCAATTGTAACGCGGCTCTTTTCCAGATCGGAAATAACGTCTTCAAAGCTGACATCCTGTTCGTCGATCTGCTCCTTGGCGGCTTCGATGATTTCGTCGGAAAGACCGAGCTTTTTGGAAATTGCAAAGGCGTTACTTTTTCCGGGAATGCCGATCAGCAGCCGGTAGGTAGGGCGCAGCGTTTCCACATCGAATTCACAGCAGGCGTTTTCAACAAATTTCGTAGAAAGGGCGTAGATTTTCAGCTCGCTGTAATGTGTGGTCGCCATTGTGCGGATGCCGCGGTCATGCAGATAGTTCAAAATCGCAATCGCCAGCGCCGCACCCTCAGTCGGGTCGGTCCCGGCCCCCAGCTCGTCGAACAGGCACAGGGAATCTGCGTCTGCCTTTGCCAGAATGGAGACGATGGAGGTCATGTGGGAGGAAAAGGTACTCAAGCTCTGTTCAATGCTCTGTTCGTCACCGATATCTGCAAAAACCTCTGTAAAAACGGACAGCTGCGAGCGGTCCAGGGCAGGAATGTGCAGACCTGCCTGCCCCATCAGCGTGAACAGTCCGACTGTTTTTAAACATACGGTTTTACCGCCGGTGTTGGGACCGGTGATGACAAGAAGATCGAAATTTTTGCCAAGCTCGACGTCGATCGGAACGACTTTTTTGCGGTCAAGCAACGGATGTCGTCCCTGACGGATACGAACGATATGCTCGTCGTTGAAAAGCGGACGGGAAGCATTCTGATCCATCGCAAGGGAAGCCTTTGCAAAGATGAAATCGAGCTGCGTCATAATCCGCTGGTTTTCTGCGATCTCAAGGGTGTGTGCACCTGCTTCGGCACTCAAATTTGCCAGAATAACGGCAATTTCCTTTTGCTCCTCGATTTCCAGCTCACGCAGCTGATTGTTTAAGCTGACAACGGCTGCGGGTTCGATGAAAAAGGTGGAGCCAGTGGAGGACTGGTCGTGCACCATGCCGGGCACCTGACCTTTATATTCCGCCTTGACGGGGATACAGTAGCGTCCGTCGCGGGTGGTAATCACGGCATCCTGCAGATAGTTTCTGACGGAACCGTTTACCATGCTGTTTAATTGGTTGTGAATTTTTTCTCCGGTTAATACCATGCTCCGCCGGATTTTTTTGAGGGCAGGACTGGCATCGTCCGCAATTTCATCCACATCGATGATGCAGCGGCGAATTTCTTTGGAAAGGGGTGCGAGGGGTTCGAGACAGTGAAAATATTCTGTCAGGGAATCCTGCTGTTCTTCGTCCTTGTCGGAGCGCCCGAAGTTTTTGACACGGGCGGTGTTTTCCAAAAGACCGGCGATGCGCAGCAGCTCTTCAGAGGAGAGGGTGCTGCCGATTTCGAGGGAGCGCAGGCACATGCCGAGGGGCTTATTGCTGCCGAAATTCAGGCTGCCCTTCTGGAAAATCCGGGTCAGGGCATCTGCAGTTTCGGTCTGAGCCTGTTCGATCTGCGCAAGATCGGTCATGGGCACGAGATCCCGGCAAAGCTGTCGTCCGGGGTCCGAGGTCGCTTTTTGCTCCAGCATATGAATGACTTTATCATATTCCAATACGCGTAAAACTTTCGCGTTCATAGTAGTTCCTTTCGTTTTTCAAAACACAGTGCCAAAAGGCACCTATATTCGTTCCATAAAATGCTGCACAGCAGAATCATTACACAGGATTGATGCTGCTGTCTTGTGGTACAGGCGGCTACCACTATCATACCATATAGAGAGAGAAACCGGGGAAAAATTTTGCGCCCGGAAAAAGTCTTTCCGGCACTTGTGTGCAGGCGGGCAGATGAGGTATACTGAAAAGTACCCAAACGGGCAGAAAGGAACCGATACTTATGGAGGATAACAGACCGAATCAGGATCTGACGAATCAGGATATCGAGTTTATCAAAGAAAAGGTAAAAGAACGACCGCTGAACCGCCGAAAACTGTTCAAAAAAACGTTGCTGACGGCGAGCATGGCAGCAATTTTCGGGTTGATCGCCTGTGTGACCTTCCTTGTGCTGGAACCGGTATTTTCCAATCTGCTGTACCCGGAGGAAGAGCCGCAGCAGGTGGAGCTGAAGGAAGAAAATATCGAGGACGAGATGCGCCCGGAGGATATGATTCTGGAAGAAGAGACGGAAACGGAGACAACGACAGAGCTGCAGACCGTTGTGGAAAAAGTCGCGCTGGAAATCGGGGATTATCAGAAGCTGTACCGGAATATGTATACGGTGGCGAAGACATTTGCAGATCATTCGATGGTAACAGTGACCGGTGTGGTGTCGGATGTGGACTGGTTTGATAACACTTATGAAAACCAGGGACAGACGGCAGGGCTGATCGTTGCGGATAACGGTAAGGAGCTGCTGATTCTTGTGGACGATGCAGCCATCCGTCAGGCGGAGGAACTGGAGGTTTCCTTTTACAGCGGACGGAGTGTGTCCGCTTCACTGAAAGGAAAGGATGAGGAAACGGGACTCGCCATTTTGAGTGTGGCGCTGGAGGATATTCCGGAGGATATCCGGAAAAATGTCGGATCGGCGACGATGGGAAGCTCCGGCAGTAGTGTACAGGCTGTACCGGTGATTGCAATCGGACGTCCGCAGGGTGCGGAAACGATAATTTTCGGAATGGTAACTTCTGCAGATTATTATCAAAATCTTACGGATCATAATGTCCGCCTGTTGAAGACAGATATGACGGGGTTGCAGGGAACCGGAGGCGTTTTAATCAATCTTTCCGGAAAGGTACTCGGCATCGTGCACGCCGGGGAAGCAGAGAGCTCCGATGTGCTCAGCGCATATGGAATTTCCGATCTGCTGACGACGGTGGGCAAGCTGTCGAATGGTCAGAAAATCGCCCATATGGGCATTACCGGAACGGATGTACCGGACGAAATCCATCTGGAAAAACATGTGCCGGTCGGTGCATATGTGACGGGAATCATAATGGATTCTCCCGCGATGAAAGCGGGAATTCAGAGCGGCGACGTAATCGTTGGCATGGAAGGAGAAGAGATCACTTCGTTTGCGGACTACCATGCGGCGCTTCTTTCCTGTGAGCCGGACACGACGGTGACAGTCACTGTGATGCGGCAGGGACAGGAAGAATATCAGGAAATGGAGATTGAGGTGCTTTTGCAGGAGTAAGGCGTAGAGGATAGCGAAAGGCTTTTGATGCAGGGCTGCCGTTTTCGGTTTTGCGCAGCATTGTCAACAGAATAGAGATTTTTGGAAAAGAGGAAAAGAAAATGAAATTTATTAAGGATTATAAAGAAGGCGACAGAGTATTCGATATTTATCTGTGTAAGCATAAACAGTCTGCTGTGACGAAGAATGGTAAGCCGTATGAAACCGTCATCCTGCAGGATAAGACCGGCACGGTAGACGGCAAAATCTGGGATCCCAACAGTGCGGGCATCGATGATTTCGACAGCCTGGATTATATTGAGGTCTATGGCGATGTGACCTGTTTTCAGGGCGCAAACCAGATCAATATCAAACGAATCCGCCTGTGCCGCGAGGGCGAATACGAGCCTGCCAACTATCTTCCGGTCAGCAAAAAGGACATTTCCGTGATGTATCAGGAGCTGCTTTCCTATATCAACAGCATGGAAAATGAATGGCTCAAAAAGCTGATGGAGGCATTCTTTGTAAAAGACGAGGCGTTTCTTACAAACTTCAAAAAATCTTCCGCAGCGAAAAGCGTACATCATGGATTTGTAGGCGGTCTGCTGGAGCACACGCTTGGCGTTGTGAAGCTGTGCGATTATTTTGCAAAATCCTACCCGATGTTAAAAAGGGATCTGCTTTTGGCTGCCGCGATGTGTCATGATATCGGCAAGACAAAAGAAATTTCCCTTTTCCCACAGAACGATTACACGGACGATGGACAGCTGCTTGGTCATATCGTAATCGGAACGGAGATGGTCAGCGACAAAATTCGGATGATCCCGGGCTTTCCGACTGTGCTTGCTTCGGAATTGAAACACTGCATTTTGGCGCACCACGGAGAATATGAATACGGTTCTCCCAAAAAGCCTGCGCTCATGGAAGCAATGGCACTGAACCTGGCGGATAATGCAGATGCGAAGCTGGAAACCTTTACGGAGATTCTGGAGGGAACTTCTGAAACCGGATGGCTGGGTTACAACCGGCTCTTTGAATCCAATCTGCGCATGACGCGGATGGACTAAGACGGCTCAGCCGAAGGAATGGACGCAGTGCAGCTGCGCAGGTTTTGCATAGCCGGACGTAGAAAGTACGACCGGCGTGCATTCTACGCAGCTGCAGCGGTAAAAATACAGCGCAGCTGCCGAAGCATGGAGGATGACGTGAATATACAGAAAAATCAGATTTTTACAGTGAAAATTACAGATATGGGAACTGACGGAGAGGGCATCGGACATCTGGAGGATTCCGATGCCCTTTCAGGCAATGGTTATACGCTGTTTGTCAAGGACGCGGTTCTGGGCGATACGGTGCTTGCAAAAGTCGTAAAACCGAAAAAGGGATATGCCTTTGCCGGAAGCAATGCCTACCGTGAAACGCGCATCTCATCCGTCCGGGAAGTGATCGGCGAACTGGTGGACGGTTTCAAAAAAGCACTTGAAGAACGAAAAACGAAACATCATCCATAAAAACAAAAATACGACAAGAAATATGCTTGAACGTTTTCTCAAACA
>ENA-OPXG01001342-OPXG01001342.1-human-gut-metagenome-genome-assembly--contig:-NODE-1342-length-11674-cov-1.776573_pt1 | contig 11674 bp, 7 predicted proteins | sample MGYA00241519_ERZ502030 | MGnify/ENA primary metagenome ERZ502030 (study PRJEB25962, sample SAMEA2041937) | human gut metagenome | biome: human gut; feature: human-associated habitat; material: faeces...
ACAGCGTCCCGCCGCATCTCGCGCAGCACGGGCACGCTGACGCACAGCGAAGCGGCGAGGAAAAAGACGAGGCCGATCATGCGGTTGACGCTGATGGTCTCGCGGAAGCAGACCACCGCCAGAAGCGTTGCCAGAACGGGCTTGATCAGATAGACGAAGGAGGCCTCGGTCGCGGAGGTGTATTCCGTGATCTTGGCGGTGAGCAGAAAGCCGAAGGCGGCGCAGAAGATGCCGACGTAGCACAGCAGCAGCGCGGACCCGAGCGTGAAGCCGGTGAAGAACGGCACGTCGGCGAAAATGTCCAGCCCGAGACTGCGGTAGAGCGTGCCGACGGCGGGGATGTGACCGAGCAGCAGCAGCGCGAGCAGCTCCAGTCCGCCGAGGACCATGTTGAAGGTCGTGATGACCAGTCCGCCGAGCTGCGGGATGCGCAACTTGCAGAGTGTGCCGTACATGGCGAAGAGGATGGTTGCCGTGAGGATCTCCGCGAAGCCGCGCGGACTGACCTCGAGCTTCGCGGGGTTGAGAATGAAGAGGATGCCGATCAGCTCGATGCCGATGGCAGTGAGGTGGTTCCGTTTCAGCGGCTCGTGCAGGATCAGGTGCGCGGCGGCGAGGGCAAAGACGGGGTTGCCGGAGTAGATGATGGAGGTCGCCGAGGCGTCCATGTGCAGCACGGCCATCTGGAGCAGCGACATGTGCAGCGTGACCGTCAGAAAGCCGAGCAGGGCAAAGTAGCTCCAGTCGGAGCGGGTGAGGCGAATGGCGTTCCGCCGCAGGCTGCGCAGGGCGAAGGGCAGCAGAAAGAGCGCGCCAATGAGCACGCGCTCGACCGTGATCTGCATGGGCGCGAAGACGCCGCCGAGCCCCTTGAGCGCGACCTCGGTGGTGGAAAAAATCATGGCGGCGAGCAGAATATAAAGATAGCCGCGTTTCCGGTTCATGGCGTCGTTCCTCCGTTTCCTGTGATGGAGCACCGCCCATTGTATGCTCACACTCCGAAAAAAGCAAGAAAGAAGTGCTGCTTCCCGCGGGAAACAGCACTTCTTTTGGTATGCGTTCAAAAGCGAGGGTGCTTGCCTTACTTGACGGCGGTCTTCTTGCTCTCCCACTTGGTGACGCACAGGGAGCAGGCAATGTCGCCGGTGACGTTCAGGCAGGTACGGCCCATGTCGAACAGACGGTCCACAGCCACGATCAGGCCGATGTAAGCCACGGGGATGCCGATGGCTTCCAGCACCATGGCCAGCATGATCATACCGGCGCCGGGGGTACCGGCAGTGCCGATGGAGGCCAGCGTAGCGGTGACCACAATGAGGATCATCTGGCTCAGAGTCAGCTGCATACCGGCACAGGTGGCCAGGAACACAGTGGCAACGCACTGATAGATGGCGGTGCCGTCCATGTTGATGGTGGCGCCCAGAGGCAGCACGAAGGAGGAAATATCGTCCTCAGCGCCCAGAGCATCGGCGCACTCCTTGGAGACCGGCAGGGTCGCGGCGGAGGAGGTGGAGGTAAAGGCGAAGATCATAGCCGCGGAAGCATTCTTAAAGAACTTGACGGGGCTGATGCCGGCAAACGCCTTGGCGGAAACAGAATAGACCAGCAGGGCGTGGAGAATGTAGCTGATATAGGCGCACAGAATGACCAGTGCCAGAGAGCCGAGGATCTCAGCGCCCTGGGTGGCAACCACCCAGGTCATGTAGGTGAACACACCGATGGGGCTCAGGGAGATGATGAATTCCATCAGCCGCTCAACCACGGCATAAGCGGAGGTCACCATGTCCCGGACCAGCTTGGACTTCTCGCCGGCAGCCAGAATGGAGCCGCCGAACAGCAGGGCAATGACGATGACCTGAAGCATATTGGCTTCGGTAAACGCCTTCCACATGTTGGTGGGGAAAATGGCAACCAGAGTTGCCATGAAGCCGGCGTATTCCTTGGCCTCGTACTCGGCGGCCTGAGCGGCCTCGCTGAGGTTGGGGAACAGGCCCGCGTTGTTGAACACCGTTGCCAGAACCAGACCGATGACGCAGGCCACGGCAGTGGTGACCATGAAGTAGAGAATGGTCTTCCAGCCCACGGCGCCCACCTTTTTCATGTCGCCCATGGAGATGATGCCGTCGATCATAGACAGCAGCACCACAGGCACCACGATGAACTTCAGCAGGTTGACGAAGATATCACCGAAGGGCTTGATGTAGCTGGTGGTGAAGCCGGCCGCGCCGGTGAAGTAGAACACCAGACCGACAACGATACCCAGTACCAGAGCAATAAAGATCTGTACCGGCAGGGACAGTTTTTTCTTTTTTTTCATAGAATACGCTCCCTCTTTCACACTTTTTAATACGCTGTGCGTAAAATTCGCAGAAATTTACGCAAATATGATTGGAGATATTATAGCGGTATGCCGGGAACTTGTAAAGTCCGCACTAATAAAGTTGTTTATTTTGTGCAAAATCCCATCTGTTTCACTGGATCATTCGTCAAAACGGAGATTCTATGGGCGTTTTTTGCTTATTTTGCCCGTACACGGAAGCCGCAGAAACGGATGGCGGCTTTTGCAAGCTCCGCAGTGGGATCCACAACGGGGACCGTCAGGCCCACGGCCTCCGCAGCCAAGGGCAGTTCCGTGCAGCCCAGCAGGAACACACCGGCCCCACGGGTCATCATATGCTCCACCACGGTCAAAAGATCCGCCCGGTAAGCGTCCGGACCTTTTCCGGCTTTGACACCGTCATAGATGACCCGCATGAGGGCATCCTGCTCTTCTGTCTCCGGGGTTAGGTACGGCACATCGGCTTCCCCAAGGGCATTTTGATACAGTTGAGCGGAAAGCGTCCCCTTTGTGGCCAGAATTCCCACGGTCATTCCGGGGAACTGGGACTTGCAGGTTTCCGCAGCGGCGGTGAGGATGCTGAGGAAGGGGATCTCTGTCATAGCCTGGAGCCGGGGCAGGAAGTAATGGGCGGTGTTGCAGGGCATGATGACACAGTCTGCACCGCAGGCTTCCAGATTCCGGAGGGCACTTGCCATTTCCGGTACCGGGTCCGGGCCGTTGCTGAGGATGGCGGCGGTGCGGTCGGGAATGTTGGCATTGCTGTCGATGTACACCCGGATATGATCCCGGTCCGTTTCCGCCTCCGTCAGCAGAGTGATCTTCTGAAACAGGTCGGCGGTGGCCAGAGGGCCCATGCCGCCTAAAATACCGATAGTCTTTTTCTCACACATATTACGCACCTCAACTCCAGAATTCCGGGAATAAAAGCTCGCTGCCCACCTTTACGGTCAGCAGAAGCAGGACTGCAATCACCGTGGGCCGGACGATCTTGCTGCCGTTTTTGATAGCCAGACCCGCACCGATATAGTGCCCCAGAATGGATGCCACGGAAGAGATCAGGCCAACGCCCACCAGCACATACCCGGCCCGCAGGGCGGTGAACAGGCTGCCAAGATTGGAGGCCAGATTGACCACCTTTACGCCGCCGGCCGCGTGACGGGTATCCAGCTTGGCGAAACGCACCAGCGCGATCATCATGAAGGTGCCGGTGCCGGGGCCGTAATACCCGTCATATCCGCCGATGACAAAGGCCGAGCCCCAGATGATGAGCCGCCGCAGCCAAGGGTCCAGCGGCGCTGTTTCATCCGGCCACTTCCGGGTCCGCAGGGTGATGAACGCCACCACCGGCAGCACCACCAGCAGCAGGTATTTCAGCACTACCGCAGGGGTGTGGTGCTGGAGCCAGGTGCCGCAGACGGAGCCGGTCAGGGATAAGATTACCGCCGGGGCAAAGAGCTTCCAGTCCACCAGTCCCTGATGGATGAACCGGGCTGTGGAAAAAATCGTGCCGATGCCGGAGGAGAGTTTATTCGTCCCCAAAGCGTTATAAATGGGAAGGTTTGAGAGGCCCATGAGATAGGTAGGGACGGTGATGATCCCGCCGCCTCCGGCGATGGCGTCCATAAACGCGCCTAAGAAAACGCCAACGCAGATCAGCAGTACCACCCAGAGGGCTACGCCGTCCACCGTGATGTCAGTCAGGAAGGAAATCATGAAAACTCCTTGTTTACGGCCCGCGGGGCCTGAATTTTGCTGTCAGGCCAGTGGGTCCGACAGATGGAATGTACTCATCTTAACAGACCTTAAACGCCTTGTGCACCGGCATATTCTACAAGAAGCGGGAACAAAAACTGGAAAAGTAAGACAAATCGGACAAAGAGTGTCTTTCCTTTTCGACACCCTCTTACCTTGACGCTTTCGGCTATCCGGCGGTATAATATGAAATTAAAGTATGACATTTGTAAAATGACTTGCGGCTGCCTTGACGTAATCGTTTTAAAATGCTACCCTCAGTATGAGAAAAAATAATATGGCAGCAGAAAGGGGAGACCCATGGCAGATCAGACTCAACTGTACCACAGCGGCAGCTTGACGGACGGCTGGCGGCTCTTCGGTGCGCATCCTGCCACAGAGGGAGACGTCCACGGCTGGTGGTTCAACGTTTGGGCGCCTCATGCAAAGGCTGTTTCCGTAGTCGGAGATTTTAACGGCTGGGACCTGACCGTTGATCCACTTACCCAAAAGGGCGAATTCTGGCAGGGCTTTCTTCCGGACCTGCCCGTCTATACCAGCTATAAGTATGCCATTACCGGCGAGGATGGCAGAGTTCACTACAAGGCGGACCCCTACGGGTTCCATACGGAGACCCGCCCCGGCACCGCCAGCAAGCTCTATGACATTGAGCATTTTTCCTGGACGGATGAGGATTTCCGCCGTAATAAGCAGCCGGTGTACCATCAGCCGCTGAATATTTACGAGGTCCATCTCGGCTCGTGGCGGAAGCATGAAAACGGCGAGTTCCTGGATTACCGGGATATGGCCCGGCAGTTGGCGGCTTATGTGAAGGAGATGGGCTACACCGCCGTGGAGCTGCTGCCGGTGACGGAGCATCCTCTGGATGATTCCTGGGGTTACCAGTGCACCGGATACTTTGCGCCTACCTCCCGGTTCGGTACGCCGGAGGATTTCATGTGGTTTGTAAACCACCTTCACGAAAACAACATTCCGGTGATTTTGGACTGGGTCCCCGCGCACTTCTGCAAGGATGAGCAGGGCCTTTACGAGTTTGACGGTACCTGCTGTTATGAATATGCCGATCCCCGGAAACGGGAACACGCCGGCTGGGGTACCCGGGTCTTTGACTACGGGCGGCCGGAGGTGGTGAGCTTCCTCCTCTCCTCTGCCCGGTTCTGGCTGGAAATGTACCACATCGATGGTATCCGGGTGGACGCTGTGGCCTCCATGCTGTATCTGGATTACGGGCGGCAGGACGGCCAGTGGACTCCCAATATCCACGGCGGACGGGAAAACCTGGAAGCAGTGGAATTTCTCCGGAAGCTGAATACCATGGCCTTTGAGGTGGATCCCAACGTGCTGATGATCGCTGAGGAATCTACCGCCTGGCCTCTGGTGACCAAGCCTGCCGACGTCGGCGGACTTGGATTCAATCTGAAGTGGAACATGGGCTGGATGAATGACATGTGCCACTATCTGAAGCTGGACCCCTGGTTCCGGCAGGACCACCACCGGGATTTGACCTTCTCCATGATGTACGCGTTTTCCGAGAACTATGTCCTTCCCATCTCCCATGACGAGGTGGTCCACATGAAGGGCAGTGTGGTGGGGAAAATGCCCGGAGACTACGAAAACCAGCTCCGCTGCACCCGGGGCTTTTATGCGTACCTGCTGGCCCATCCCGGCAAGAAGCTGCTGTTCATGGGACCGGAGATCGGCCAGTGGCACGAATGGGACTCCAACGGTCAGTTGGACTGGTACTTATTGGAGCATGAGGAAAATCAGCAGCTCCATGCGTTCTTCAAGGCCGCCAACGCCTTCTACAAGGCGGAGAGCGCCCTGTGGGACATTGATTTTGACTGGCAGGGCTTTGAGTGGCTGGTGCCGGACGACAACCACAACAACGTGGTGGTGTTCCTCCGGCGGGATCAGGCAGGGAACGAGCTGCTGTGCGCGGTGAACTTCTCCCCAAACGATTATGAAAACTACCGGGTAGGCGTACCGCCCCGCAAGCGGTATGTCCCCGCCTTTACCACCGACGCGCCGGAATTCGGCGGCAGCGGGTTTGCGGATACGAAGCCGCTGACGGTAAAGGACACGCCCTCCCACGGAAAAGAACAGTCTGTCACTCTCCGGCTCCCCGCGTTCGGGGCGGTATTCCTCCGGGGAGAGGGCAGCTTTACAAAGCGCGGTTCGGCAACCAAGGTGAAAAAAGTGAAAAATAGGAAAAGGAGCTGATCCACCCATGAAAAAAGAGTGTATCGCTATGCTGCTGGCTGGCGGGCAGGGCAGCCGCCTGTATGTCCTCACCGGCGCCATGGCCAAGCCCGCCGTCCCCTTCGGCGGTAAATTCCGCATCATCGACTTTCCCCTGTCCAACTGCACCAACTCCGGCATTGACACCGTCGGCGTCCTGACTCAGTACCGGCCCATGGAGCTCAACAGCTACATCGGCTCCGGCCAGCCTTGGGATCTGGACAGCAGCAGCGGCGGCGTCCATATCCTGCCGCCTTACATGGGCAGCAAGGGCGGCACCTGGTATAAGGGCACTGCCAACGCCATCTATCAGAATATCGGCTTCATCGACCAGTATCAGCCGGAGTATGTGGTGATCCTCTCCGGTGACCACATCTATAAGATGGATTATTCCGAAATGCTCCGCCGTCACAAGGAATCGGACGCTGCCTGCACCATTTCCGTTATGGAGGTCCCCTGGGAGGAGGCCAGCCGCTTCGGCATCATGTCGGTGGATGGGGAGGATATGATCACCGAGTTTGCCGAAAAACCCCGCCAGCCCAAGAGCAATCTGGCATCCATGGGCATCTATGTGTTCTCCTGGAAAGCGCTGCGGCGCTACCTCACGGAGGATGAGGCGGATCCGGGTTCCGAAAATGACTTTGGCAAGAATATCATCCCCAAGATGCTGGCGGACGGCCAGCGGATGGCGGCCTTCCGCTTCCAGGGCTACTGGAAGGACGTAGGTACCCTCACCTCCCTCTGGGATGCCAACATGGATATGCTCTCTCCGGAATCCGGCCTGGACCTGTCTGACGAGTCCTGGCCCATTTACGCCCGCAGCGTAGACGCGCCCCCCATTTACATGGGCGGCGACAGCCGTGTGAGCCACAGCGCCATCAACCGGGGCTGTGACATTGAAGGCACCGTGGAAAATTCTGTGCTCTCCCCCAGAGTCACCGTGGAAAAAGGCGCCAAGGTCAGCTATTCCGTGCTCCTCCCCGGCGTTACGGTGGAGACAGGCGCTGTGATCGAATACGCCATTATCGGCGAGGGCTGCCACATCGGTAAGGACTGCCGGGTGGGCGGCGCACCGGATTCCGCTCTCGATGGGAAATGGGATCTGACGGTGCTGGCCCCGGATTGCCAGTTGGAGGATGGCCGCGAGGTGGCCCCCGGCATCATGCTGGACCACCATGGTAAGGAGGTGCTGAAATGAACCGGATGCATGGCATTATTTTCGCCTATGAACAGCGCGGAGAACTGCGGGAGCTGACAGAGCGCCGTACCGCCGCGTCGATGCCCTTTGGAGGCCGGTACCGGGCGGTGGACTTTGCCCTGTCCAATCTGCTGAACGCAGGCGTTACCGATGTGGGTATGGTACTCCACGGCCGGTATCAGAGTATGCTGGATCATGTTGGCAGCGGCAAGGTGTGGGATATGTCCCGGAAGCGGGGCGGCCTGCATCTGCTGCCTCCCTTCAACTACCTTCACGAGTGGGGCGTTACGCCCTTCCGGGGCAAAATGGAAGCCTTGGCCGGCGTCCGGGACTACCTGAACGAGATCCGGCAGGATTATGTGGTGCTGATGGAGGGCGATCTGGTGGCCAACCTCCCGCTGGCGGATATTCTGGAGCAGCATATCCGCACCCACGCCGACATCACCGCCGTCTGCGGAGATGACAGCTTCGCCACGGAAAACGGCACCTATTTTGAAAAGGACCCGGACGGACGCATCCGGGAGGTGCTGTTCAATATGCACCAGCCCAGAGGCTACCGGAGTCTGGATGTGTTCGTGATGTCCACAGACCTGCTGCGTTCTCTGGTGGACGAGTGCCAGGCAAGAGACCAGTACAGCTTCCGCCGGGATGTGCTGCAGGCCAAGCAGGATCTGCTGCATTTGCAGAGCTATACCTTCAGCGGCTTTGCCGCGCAGATCCGCTCCGTGCAGGAGTACTATGACCGCTCCATGCAGCTTTTGGATAAGGAGATCCGGGAGGACCTCTTTACGTCGGACCGGCCTATCCGGGCCAAGGGTGCCGATAAGGCGTCCACATACATCGGACCTGACGGCGTGTGCCTGAACTCCCTGGTGGCTGAGGGCTGCCGCATCGAGGGCACTGTGGTGAATTCCATCCTCTTCCCCGGCGTCACTGTGGAAAAGGGCGCAAAGGTAGAGGACTGCATCCTCTTCCGGGGCACCGCTGTCCGGGAGGCAGCGCGGCTGTCCCATGTGATCACGGATAAGCATGTGGAGTTGCTGCCGGGCCGCACCATGGTGGGCCATACCGCATATCCCATTGTCATTGCCAAGGGCAGTGTGATCTGAGCAAGACGGCCTGAGGGGGTTTCGCAAAATCTCTGGTCTTTCTTCTCAGGAAAGGAGTAACAATATATGAAGATTCTATATGCGGCCAGCGAGGCCGTTCCCTTCTGTAAAACCGGCGGACTGGCAGACGTAGCCGGTTCCCTGCCTCCCGCTCTGGCGGAGCAGGGAGCCGAGACCGCCGTGATCCTGCCTCTGTACCGGCGGGTCAGAGAAAAATTTGCTGACCAGCTGACGTTCCTGTGCTACGATTATGTGGATCTGGCCTGGCGGCACACCTACTGCGGTCTGTTTTCCATGAAAAAGGATGGCGTGACCTGGTATTTTCTGGATAACGAGCAGTATTTTGACCGGCCCGAGCTCTACGGCTATGTGGATGACGGAGAGCGCTTCGGCTTCTTCTCCCGGGCTGTGGTGAAGATGCTGGATCATCTGGAGTTCTGGCCGGATGTGATCCACTGCAATGACTGGCAGACTGCTCTGATCCCCATTTACCTGAAGGATGACGGCGTCCGGGAGGACCGGTATCGTTCTATCCGGACGGTGCTGACTATCCACAACATCGAGTATCAGGGCCGCTATGACCCCTATTGCCTGGGCGACCTGTTCGGTCTGGACCGGGGCTGGGTGGATGACGGCACCCTGCTGCTGGACGGCGATCTGAATTTGCTGAAGGGCGCCATCCTCACCGCTGACGCGGTGAATGCCGTGTCCCCCACCTATGCGCAGGAGCTGAAGAATCCCTACTTTGCTCACCGGATGGAGGGCATTTTGACCCAGTGCGGCTATAAGCTGTCCGGCGTGCTCAACGGCATCGACATGAAGCTCTACGATCCTGCTGCTGACGGGCGCATCACTGCCAACTATACGGCGGAGGATCTGTCCGGCAAGGCTGCGGATAAAACCGCTCTCCAGAACCTGATGGGTCTGAACGAGGAGCCAAACACCCCCATTATCGCCATGGTGAGCCGTCTGGTATCCCACAAGGGATTAGATCTTCTGCGGGAGGTCATGGGCGACATCATGGAGCTGCCCGCCCAGTTTGTGGTGCTTGGCAGCGGCGATGCCGGATATGAGGAGTTCTTCCGCCGGACGGCGGAGCGGTATCCCGGCCGTATGGCTGTGCGTCTGGGGTATAACGAGGCACTGTCCATGGCTATCTACGCAGGTGCGGACCTGTTCCTGATGCCCTCCCGCAGTGAGCCCTGCGGTCTTTCCCAGATGATTTCCATGCGCTACGGCACGGTGCCCATCGTCCGGGAGACCGGCGGACTGAAGGACACCGTCCTGCCCTATAACAAGTTTACCGGCGATTTGAAGGACACGGTCCATCCCTATGAGGCCTGGCGTGACGCCGGTACCGGCTTCACCTTTGCCAACTACTCCAGCGCGGATATGCTCCATGTGATCCGGGAGGCGGTGTATCTCTACAAGGATTATCCCGACGCCTTTGCCCGTTTGAGAGACCGGGCCATGGCACAGGATTTCAGCTGGAACCGCAGCGCCGGGGACTACCTGCGGATCTACGGCGCTGTCACTGGCCTTTCCTGGGAAAAGTCTGCCCCGGAAGCGCCTGCCGCGGAGGCTGCCGCCCCCACTGAGGAGCCGGTGATCGAGGTTTCTGCCGGGGAAGCTGCTGTTTCCCTTGCGGAGCCGGTCAGTGAGACCGCTGCAAAGCCTGCTGCAAAAAAGACGGCGCGGAAAACGGCTGTAAAGAAGCCTGCGGCCAAAAAGACAACAACGAGAAAGACCGCAGCCAAGGCCACGACTAAAAAGGCGGCCGAAAAAGCGGTGGAAAAACCGACTGAAAAAGCAGCTGAGAAGCCCGTTGAGAAGCCGGCCGAAGAACCTGTTAAGAAAACTGCCGCGAAGACCACGGCGCCTGCGGACACCGTGGAAACCACGCAGCCTGTTCAACCCAAAAAGAAAGGAGCCGCTAAAAAAGCGGCAAAGTAAACCCGTATGACCGTACCATTTACCACGCAATCGTTACAAGACGCCCTGACCGCCAAGCTGGCCTTGAACTTCGGCACCGAGCCGGGGGAAGCCACGGATCAGGAGATGCTGAAAGCCTGCGCTCTGGTGCTGCGGGATGTGATGGCCCTCCGGGGCGTACAGACCGCCAAGGAAACGAAAAAGGAGCAGAAAAAGCAGGTCCACTATCTCTCTCTAGAATTCCTCATGGGCCGGAGCCTGATGAAAAACGCTTACAATCTGGGCGTGCTGCCCGAATTGAAGGAGGCTCTGGGCAACCTGGGCTTCAAGTCCGGCGACCTGTTTGAGCTGGAACCGGACGCAGGTCTGGGTAACGGCGGTCTGGGCCGCCTGGCCGCCTGCTATCTGGACTCCATGACCACGCTGGACATCCCAGCTACCGGCTATTCCATCTGCTATGAGCTGGGTATTTTCAAGCAGAAGATCGTGGAAGGTCAGCAGGTGGAGCTGCCTGATGACTGGAAGGGTGTTGGTTCCGCTTGGCTGCTGCCCAAGCCCGACGAGGCTCAGGCCGTCCACTTTGGCGGTACCCTCCGGGAATTCTGGCATGACGGCCATCTCCACATCGTCAACGAGAACTCCACCACCGTGCTGGCCGTTCCCTGCGACATGGTGGTGGCGGGCTATGATACCGACCACGTCAACACGCTCCGGCTGTGGGACGCCCGGTCCACCCGCCCTGTGGACATGGCCCTGTTTTCCCGGGGCGAATATCTGAAAGCCTCCGAGGACGAGGCCATGGCAGAGACCATCGCCAAGGTCCTCTACCCTGAGGATAACCACTACGAGGGCAAGTCCCTGCGGCTGAAGCAGCAGTATTTCTTCGTTTCCGCCACGGTGCAGTCCATTGTCACCAAGCATCTGGAGACCTATGGCACCCTGAAGAACTTCCATGAGAAAAACATCATTCAGATCAATGACACCCATCCGGCTCTGGTGATCCCGGAGCTGATGCGGATCTTCATGGACGAGGCGGGCATGAACTGGGACGAGGCGTGGGACATCACCTCCCGCTCCGTGGCCTATACCAACCACACGGTCCTT
>ENA-OPXG01001349-OPXG01001349.1-human-gut-metagenome-genome-assembly--contig:-NODE-1349-length-11640-cov-9.872508_pt1 | contig 11640 bp, 7 predicted proteins | sample MGYA00241519_ERZ502030 | MGnify/ENA primary metagenome ERZ502030 (study PRJEB25962, sample SAMEA2041937) | human gut metagenome | biome: human gut; feature: human-associated habitat; material: faeces...
CTCCGATTGATTTGATTAATGCGAAGACTATTTCTTCTGTTATCAATTCATTCTTTGGAACAAATGCTTTGTCGCAGTTCATGGATCAAACTAATCCATTGGCTGAAATCACTCACAAGCGTCGTTTGTCAGCGTTAGGACCTGGTGGTCTGTCACGTGAACGTGCTGGTTTTGAGGTTCGTGACGTACACTATACTCATTATGGTCGTTTGTGTCCGATTGAAACTCCTGAAGGTCCGAATATCGGTTTGATTTCTTCTTTGTGTGTGTATGCTAAGATTAATGAGCTTGGCTTTATTTCAACTCCTTATCGTAAAGTAGCTGATGGTAAGGTGGATATATCTGATGAAGGTATTGAATATCTGACAGCCGAAGAGGAAGAGGATAAGATAATCGCTCAGGGTAATGCTCCATTGGATGATGAAGGCAAATTTGTTCGTGAGAAAGTAAAAGCTCGTCGTGATGCTGATTATCCTGTTGTTACTCCTGACCAGGTAGAGTTGATGGATGTTTCTCCACAGCAGATTGCTTCTATCGCTGCTTCTTTGATTCCGTTCTTGGAACATGACGATGCTAACCGTGCATTGATGGGATCAAACATGATGCGCCAGGCAGTTCCTTTGTTGCGTACAGAGGCTCCTATTGTAGGTACAGGTATTGAAAAACAGTTGGTTGAAGACTCTCGTACTCAGATTGCAGCAGAGGGTGATGGTGTTGTAGAATATGTCGATGCAACAACTATTCGTATCTTGTATGACAGAAATGAAGATGAAGAATTTGTAAGCTTTGAACCTGCTTTGAAGGAATACAGAATTCCTAAATTCCGTAAGACTAATCAGAGCATGACCATTGACCTCCGTCCTACTTGTGATAAAGGACAGCGTGTGAAGAAGGGTGATATCCTGACTGAAGGATATTCAACTCAGGGTGGTGAGCTTGCATTGGGTAAAAACCTGTTGGTGGCTTATATGCCTTGGAAAGGTTATAACTACGAGGATGCTATTGTATTGAATGAACGCGTTGTACGTGAGGACTTGCTGACTTCTGTACACGTTGATGAATATATTTTGGAGGTCCGCGAAACGAAACGCGGTATGGAAGAATTAACTTCTGATATTCCTAACGTGAGTGAAGAAGCTACTAAAGATTTGGATGAAAACGGTATTGTACGTGTAGGTGCACGTATCGAACCGGGTGATATCCTGATTGGTAAGATTACTCCGAAAGGTGAATCAGATCCTTCTCCGGAAGAAAAATTGCTTCGTGCTATTTTCGGTGATAAGGCAGGTGATGTGAAGGATGCTTCATTGAAAGCTTCTCCGTCATTACGTGGTGTCGTTATTGACAAGAAGTTGTTCTCACGTGTTATCAAGAGCAGAAGTGAGAAGAATGCCGATAAGGCTATTCTGCCTAAACTGAATGATGAATTCGAAGAAAAGGCAGCAAAACTGAAAGATATCTTGATTGAGAAACTATTGGTTTTGACTAATGGTAAGGTTTCCCAAGGAGTGAAAGATTATTTGGGAACGGAAGTTATTGCCAAGGGGGCGAAGTTCACCAAACGCGATTTGGAATCATTGGATTATACTATTATCCAGTTGAGCAAGTGGACAGCTGATGCTCATAAGAATGACATGATTCGTGACTTGGTGATGAATTATTTGAAGAAATATAAAGAATTGGATGCTGAATTAAAGCGTAAGAAGTTTGCTATCACTATCGGTGATGAACTTCCTGCGGGCATTATTCAGATGGCTAAGGTTTATATTGCCAAGAAGCGTAAGATTGGTGTAGGTGATAAGATGGCGGGACGTCACGGTAACAAGGGTATTGTTTCTCGTGTGGTTCGTCAGGAAGATATGCCGTTCTTAGCAGATGGTACTCCAGTAGATATCGTATTGAATCCGTTGGGTGTGCCTTCTCGTATGAATATTGGTCAGATTTTCGAAGCCGTATTAGGTCGTGCCGGAAAAGAGTTGGGTGTGAAATTTGCTACTCCTATTTTTGACGGTGCTTCTATGGATGATTTAAATGAATGGACAGATAAAGCTGGATTGCCTCGTTATTGTAAGACTTATCTTTGTGATGGTGGTACAGGCGAACGCTTTGACCAACCTGCAACAGTGGGTGTAACTTATATGTTGAAACTAGGGCACATGGTTGAAGATAAGATGCATGCCCGTTCTATCGGTCCGTACTCCCTTATTACTCAGCAGCCGCTTGGTGGTAAGGCACAGTTCGGTGGTCAGCGTTTCGGAGAAATGGAAGTTTGGGCGCTTGAAGCATTCGGCGCAGCACATATCTTACAGGAAATCCTGACCATTAAGTCTGATGACGTTGTAGGACGCTCAAAGGCTTACGAAGCTATTGTGAAAGGTGAACCTATGCCAACTCCGGGTATCCCCGAATCTCTGAATGTATTGTTACACGAACTGAGAGGTCTTGGCTTGAGTATCAACCTTGAATAATAAAAAAATATAACTCTTTACATTATAAATAAGGAAGTATGGCTTTTAGAAAAGAAACTAAGATAAAGAGTAATTTCTCGAAAATCTCAATTGGCTTGGCTTCACCCGAAGAAATCCTTGAGAATTCGAGCGGTGAGGTGTTGAAGCCTGAAACGATCAACTACCGTACCTACAAACCGGAACGTGATGGTTTGTTCTGCGAGCGTATTTTCGGTCCGGTGAAAGATTACGAATGTCATTGCGGTAAGTACAAACGTATCCGTTATAAAGGTATTGTTTGTGACCGATGTGGCGTTGAAGTGACTGAAAAGAAGGTCCGTCGTGAACGTATGGGACATATTCAGTTAGTTGTGCCTGTAGCGCATATCTGGTATTTTCGTTCATTGCCGAACAAGATCGGTTATTTGTTGGGGCTGCCTACAAAGAAACTAGACGCTATTGTATATTATGAACGTTATGTGGTTATCCAGCCGGGTGTGAAGGCTGAAGATGGCATTAATAAATATGATTTGCTTTCTGAAGAAGAGTATTTGGATATCTTGGATACACTTCCTAAAGAAAACCAATATTTGGAAGATACAGATCCGAATAAGTTTATAGCTAAGATGGGAGCAGAAGCCATTTATGATCTGCTCTCAACTTTGGATTTGGATGCTTTATCTTATGAATTACGTCATAAAGCAAGTAATGATTCTTCGCAGCAACGTAAGAACGAGGCTTTGAAGCGTCTGCAGGTAGTTGAATCGTTCCGTGCATCTCGCGGACGTAATAAACCTGAATGGATGATTGTACGTATTGTGCCGGTTATTCCTCCTGAACTGCGTCCATTGGTTCCGTTGGATGGTGGCCGTTTCGCTACCTCTGACTTGAATGACTTGTATCGTCGTGTGATTATCCGTAACAACCGTTTGAAGCGACTGATTGAAATCAAGGCTCCCGAAGTGATTTTGCGTAACGAAAAACGTATGTTGCAGGAGGCTGTCGATTCCTTGTTCGATAACTCACGTAAATCAAGTGCAGTGAAGACTGACGCTAATCGTCCATTGAAATCACTGTCCGATAGTTTGAAGGGTAAGCAAGGACGTTTCCGTCAGAACTTGCTGGGTAAGCGTGTTGACTACTCTGCTCGTTCGGTTATCGTTGTTGGTCCTGAATTGAAGATGGGTGAATGTGGTATTCCTAAACTGATGGCTGCAGAGCTTTATAAGCCGTTTATCATCCGTAAGTTGATTGAACGTGGTATTGTGAAGACTGTAAAATCTGCAAAGAAGATTGTAGACCGCAAGGAGCCTGTGATCTGGGATATCTTGGAACATGTCATGAAAGGTCATCCTGTATTGCTGAACCGTGCGCCGACTCTGCACCGTTTGGGTATTCAGGCTTTCCAACCGCATATGATTGAAGGTAAAGCTATTCAGTTGCACCCGTTGGCTTGTACAGCGTTCAATGCCGACTTCGATGGTGACCAGATGGCGGTTCACTTGCCTTTGAGTAATGATGCGATTCTGGAAGCACAGATGTTGATGCTTCAAGCTCATAACATTCTGAATCCTGCTAATGGTGCTCCTATTACTGTGCCTGCACAGGATATGGTACTTGGTTTGTATTATATTACCAAGCTGAGAAAAGGGGCTAAAGGTGAAGGCTTGACTTTCTACGGTCCGGAAGAGGCTTTGATTGCTTATAATGAAGGTAAAGTGGATATTCATGCTATCGTCAACGTAGTGGTGAAGGACTTGGACAAAGATGGCAAAATCGTAGATGTGATGATGAAAGAAACCTCCGTAGGGCGTGTGATTGTAAATGAAATCGTTCCAGCGGAAGTGGGGTACTTGAATACCATTATTTCCAAAAAGTCTTTGCGAGATATCATTAGTGATGTTATCAAAGCTGTCGGTGTTGCACGTGCTTGTGAATTCTTGGATGGTATTAAGAACTTAGGTTACTATATGGCGTTCAAGGGTGGTCTGTCATTCAACTTGGGTGATATTATTATCCCGAAAGAAAAAGAAGAACTGGTAAAACGTGGTAATGAGGAAGTGGAACAGATTATGATGAACTATAATATGGGTTTCATTACTGACAATGAACGTTATAACCAGGTTATCGATACATGGACTCACGTGAACAGTGACCTGTCTGATATACTTTACAAGACGATTAAGAATGATGACCAAGGCTTCAATTCAGTATTTATGATGCTTGATTCCGGGGCCCGTGGTTCTAAAGAGCAGATTCGTCAGTTGTCTGGTATGCGTGGTTTGATGGCAAAACCGCAGAAAGCCGGTGCTGAAGGCGCACAGATTATTGAAAACCCTATTCTTTCAAACTTTAAAGAAGGTTTGTCTGTGTTAGAGTATTTTATTTCTACCCACGGTGCTCGTAAAGGTTTGGCGGATACAGCGTTGAAGACTGCTGATGCGGGATACTTGACCCGCCGTCTGGTAGACGTGTCGCATGATGTGATTATCAATGAAGAAGACTGTGGAACACTTCGTGGTTTGGTTTGTACGGCTTTGAAGAATAACGATGAAGTTATTGCTACTTTGTACGAACGTATTCTAGGACGTGTTTCTGTACATGATATCGTCCATCCTACTACTGGTAAACTGATTGTAGCCGGTGGAGAGGAGATTACAGAGGATATTGCGCAGGAAATCGAGGATTCTCCGATTGAAAGCGTTGAAATCCGTTCGGTATTAACTTGTGAATCTAAGAAAGGGGTATGTGCTAAGTGTTATGGACGTAACTTGGCATCCAGTCGTATGGTTCAGAAAGGTGAAGCAGTCGGCGTAATCGCTGCCCAATCTATTGGTGAGCCGGGTACACAGTTGACATTGCGTACATTCCATGCCGGTGGTATCGCAGGTAATATGGCTGCTAATGCAAGCATTGTGGCCAAGAATAATGCACGTTTGGAATTCGAAGAATTGCGTACGGTAGATACGGTTGATGAAATGGGTGAGGCTGTGAAAGTGGTAGTCGGTCGTTTGGCTGAAGTCCGCTTTATCGATGTGAATACAGGGATTATCCTGTCAACTCATAATGTGCCTTATGGTTCAAAATTATATGCTGCAGACGGTGATATTGTTGAGAAAGGAAAACTGATTGCTAAGTGGGATCCGTTCAACGCTGTTATTATTACAGAGGCTACTGGTAAGATTGAATTCGAGAGTGTGGTTGAAAACGTAACTTATAAGGTAGAGTCTGATGAAGCTACCGGTTTGCGTGAAATTATCATTATCGAGTCTAAGGATAAGACAAAAGTACCTTCTGCCCATATTGTAACCGAGGATGGTAATTTGATCCGTACTTATAACTTACCCGTGGGGGGGCATGTTGTGGTTGAAAACGGTCAGGCAGTGAAAGCTGGTGACATTATTGTGAAGATTCCTCGTGCTGTAGGCAAGGCTGGTGATATCACCGGTGGTCTTCCTCGTGTTACAGAACTGTTTGAGGCTCGTAACCCATCTAATCCTGCTGTCGTTTCTGAAATAGACGGTGAAATTACTATGGGTAAGATTAAGCGTGGTAACCGTGAAATTATTGTCACATCTAAGACAGGTGAAGTGAAAAAGTATTTGGTGAATCTGTCTAAACAAATATTGGTTCAGGAGAATGACTACGTTCGTGCCGGAACTCCGTTATCTGACGGTGCGATTACTCCTGCTGACATTTTGGCCATTAAAGGTCCCACGGCTGTACAGGAATATATCGTAAATGAAGTGCAAGACGTTTACCGTTTGCAGGGTGTGAAGATTAACGACAAACACTTTGAGATTATTGTTCGTCAAATGATGCGTAAGGTAGAAATCGATGAGCCGGGCGATACTCGCTTCTTGGAACAGCAGGTAGTGGATAAGCAAGAGTTCATGGAAGAAAACGATCGTATTTGGGGCAAGAAAGTAGTTGTTGACTCTGGTGATTCTCAGAATTTGCAGCCGGGTCAGATTGTTACTGCCCGTAAGTTGCGTGATGAGAACAGTATGTTGAAACGTCGTGACTTGAAACCGGTTGAGGTTCGTGACGCTGTTGCTGCTACCTCTACTCAGATCCTTCAGGGTATTACACGTGCTGCTTTACAGACTTCAAGCTTCATGTCAGCGGCTTCCTTCCAGGAAACAACGAAAGTCTTGAATGAGGCTGCTATCAACGGTAAGGTCGATAAGTTGGAAGGTATGAAGGAAAATGTGATTTGTGGTCACTTGATTCCTGCAGGTACCGGTCAGCGCGAATTCGAAAAACTCATCGTTGGATCAAAGGAAGAGTATGACCGTATCTTGGCTAACAAGAAAACAGTACTTGACTACAATGAAGTAGAATAAATACAATTCAATTGACTATATGAGAAGGAGCGATTGCCAGATTGGGCAATTGCTCCTTTTTTTATTTCTTTTTTACTTGTGTGTATTGCTATTAGTCTCAGGAAAAATGTGTTATTTTGCAGGATAACTTTTTAATCATATAAAATATGGAAGAACAAAATAACAACGGACAATTACAGATTGAATTGAGAGAAGAGGTAGCGCAGGGCACTTATGCAAATCTAGCTATTATTACTCATTCTAGTTCTGAATTCATTCTTGACTTCGTGCGCGTAATGCCGGGTATACCGAAGGCTGGGGTGCAATCTCGCATTATTGTGGCTCCAGAACACGCAAAACGTCTGCTGCGGGCACTGGAAGACAATATAGCAAAGTATGAACGGGTATTCGGGCCGATTCGTACTTCAGATGAATCTTCTCTTCCTCCCTTGACAGGTGTAAAAGGCGAAGCGTGAGGATGATATAAAAACATTAAAAAAGAAAAAAAAGTTGTAGCGCATTGAATATTCAAATATTATTCGTATTTTTGCAGCCCAAAATGTATAGTTACGAAATTAATATAACAATAATATAAATCAAAAAACAATTAAAATGCCTACAATTCAGCAATTAGTAAGAAAAGGACGCGAAGTGCTGGTGGAGAAAAGTAAATCTCCAGCCTTGGATTCATGTCCTCAAAGACGTGGCGTTTGCGTGAGAGTATATACTACTACTCCGAAGAAGCCGAACTCTGCAATGCGTAAAGTAGCTCGTGTACGTTTGACTAACCAAAAAGAGGTGAACTCATACATTCCGGGAGAAGGTCACAACTTGCAGGAACACTCAATCGTTTTGGTACGTGGCGGTCGTGTAAAAGACCTTCCGGGTGTACGTTATCACATCGTTCGTGGTACACTTGATACAGCAGGTGTTGCTGGTCGTACTCAGAGACGTTCTAAGTATGGTGCTAAGCGTCCGAAACCGGGACAAGCTGCCGCTCCAGCTAAAGGTAAGAAAAAATAAGGATTAAGACCTAATTAAAATTAAAGTAATAACTTACGTTTTAGTTTGTTGGAAATGCTAAAGGTTGAGTAAATTCTCCGGAGGGAGAGTTGAAGAAGTCAAGAAGTAGACAACCAAGAACAAAAACATTATTTTTCAAACAAATGAGAAAAGCAAAACCAAAAAAACGCGTAATCCTTCCGGATCCCGTGTTTAATGATCAAAAGGTTTCTAAGTTCGTGAACCACTTGATGTATGATGGAAAGAAAAATACATCTTATGAAATCTTTTATGCCGCTCTGGAAACAGTGAAAGTAAAACTTCCTAACGAAGAAAAATCTGCTCTCGAAATCTGGAAAAAGGCTTTGGATAATGTAACTCCGCAAGTGGAAGTAAAGTCTCGCCGTGTAGGTGGTGCTACTTTCCAAGTTCCTACCGAAATCCGTCCGGACCGTAAAGAATCAATTTCAATGAAGAACCTGATTCTGTATGCTCGTAAAAGAGGTGGTAAATCAATGGCTGACAAGTTGGCTGCTGAAATTATGGATGCCTTCAATGAACAAGGCGGTGCATACAAACGTAAAGAAGATATGCATAGAATGGCAGAAGCTAACCGTGCATTTGCTCATTTTAGATTCTAATACTGTAAGAAACCAAATATAAACTTAAAGTAAAGGAATTGAAGATGGCTAAACATGATTTACATTTAACTCGTAATATCGGTATCATGGCTCACATTGATGCCGGAAAAACAACTACTTCTGAACGTATCTTGTTCTACACTGGATTGACTCACAAAATTGGTGAAGTTCATGACGGTGCTGCTACTATGGACTGGATGGAACAGGAGCAAGAACGTGGTATCACTATTACATCTGCTGCTACAACAACTAGATGGAAGTATGCTGGTGATACTTATAAAATTAACTTGATTGACACTCCGGGGCACGTTGACTTTACCGCAGAGGTAGAACGTTCATTGCGTATTCTTGATGGAGCTGTGGCTGCTTACTGTGCTGTTGGTGGTGTTGAGCCTCAATCGGAAACAGTATGGCGTCAAGCTGATAAATATAACGTTCCTCGTATTGCTTATGTAAATAAGATGGACCGCTCTGGTGCTGACTTCTTTGAAGTAGTTCGTCAGATGAAGGATGTTCTTGGAGCTAATCCATGTCCTATTGTTGTTCCCATCGGTGCTGAAGAATCTTTCAGAGGTCTTGTTGATCTTATCAAAATGAAAGCTATTTATTGGCATGATGAAACAATGGGAGCGGATTATACTGTAGAAGAAATTCCGGCAAATCTTGTTGACGAAGCGAATGAATGGAGAGATAAGATGCTTGAAAAAGTAGCTGAATTTGATGATGCTTTGATGGAGAAATATTTCGATGATCCTTCTACTATTACTGAAGAGGAAGTATTGAGAGCTCTTCGCAATGCAACAGTTCAAATGGCTGTAGTTCCTATGTTATGTGGATCTTCTTTCAAGAATAAAGGTGTTCAGACTTTGCTTGACTACGTTTGTGCTTTCTTGCCTTCTCCGCTGGATACAGAGAATGTTATCGGTACAAATCCTAATACAGGAGCTGAAGAAGATCGTAAGCCAAGTGATGATGAAAAAACATCGGCTTTGGCATTTAAGATTGCAACTGACCCATATGTGGGTCGTTTGACTTTCTTCCGTGTTTATTCAGGTAAAATTGAAGCAGGTTCTTATATTTACAACTCTCGCTCTGGTAAGAAAGAACGCGTTTCTCGTCTGTTCCAGATGCACTCTAACAAACAGAATCCGGTTGAAGTAATCGGTGCTGGTGATATTGGTGCAGGTGTAGGATTCAAAGATATTCGTACAGGGGATACTTTGTGTGATGAAACTGCTCCGATAGTACTTGAATCTATGGACTTCCCGGAACCGGTTATTGGTATCGCTGTAGAACCTAAGACTCAGAAAGATATGGATAAACTGTCTAACGGTTTGGCTAAATTGGCTGAAGAAGATCCGACGTTTACAGTGAAAACTGATGAACAAACAGGGCAGACTGTTATTTCTGGTATGGGTGAGTTGCACTTGGATATTATCATCGATCGTCTGAAGCGTGAGTTTAAAGTAGAGTGTAATCAAGGTAAACCACAGGTTAATTATAAAGAAGCTATCACTAAGACAGTTGATCTTCGTGAAGTGTATAAGAAACAGTCTGGTGGTCGTGGTAAATTTGCTGATATCATCGTTAAGATTGGTCCGGTTGATGAAGACTTCAAAGAAGGAGGTCTGCAGTTTATCGATGAAGTAAAGGGTGGTAATATTCCTAAGGAATTCATCCCTGCAGTTCAGAAAGGCTTTACGAATGCCATGAAGAGTGGCGTTTTGGCAGGTTATCCGCTGGATTCATTGAAAGTAACTTTGGTTGATGGTTCATTCCACCCAGTTGACTCTGACCAGTTGTCATTCGAAATCTGTGCAATGCAAGCCTATAAGAATGCATGCGCTAAGGCAGGTCCTGTTTTGATGGAACCTATCATGAAACTGGAAGTTGTAACTCCGGAAGAAAACATGGGTGATGTTATCGGTGACTTGAATAAACGTCGTGGACAGGTTGAAGGAATGGAATCTAGTCGTTCTGGTGCTCGTATCGTGAAGGCAATGGTTCCGCTGGCAGAAATGTTTGGTTATGTAACAGCTTTACGTACTATCACTTCTGGACGTGCAACTTCATCAATGACTTACTCTCATCACGCTCAACTTTCTTCTTCTATTGCCAAAGCTGTATTGGAAGAAGTAAAAGGACGTGCTGATTTACTCTAAAATATCTAAAGCAGCAGGCTAGCGAATGACTCTTAGCCTGCCGCTTTATCTTATTATAAATGTATTAATTAAAAAAAATAATGAGTCAGAAAATTAGAATTAAATTGAAATCTTACGACCACAACTTGGTTGACAAGTCAGCTGAGAAAATTGTAAGAACTGTAAAAGCTACAGGTGCTATTGTTAGCGGTCCGATACCTCTGCCTACGCACAAGCGTATCTTTACTGTGAACCGTTCGACTTTCGTAAACAAAAAGTCTCGTGAGCAATTTGAACTCTCTTCTTATAAGAGATTGATCGACATCTATAGCTCAACAGCTAAGACAGTAGATGCTCTGATGAAGTTGGAATTGCCAAGTGGTGTGGAAGTAGAAATTAAAGTTTGATAATTAAAAATTAGTGAAATGCCAGGATTATTAGGAAAAAAAATCGGAATGACATCCGTTTTCAGTGCCGATGGTAAAAATGTACCATGCACTGTTATCGAAGCAGGTCCTTGTGTTGTTACTCAAGTTAAAACTGTAGAAAAAGATGGCTATGCAGCTGTTCAGTTGGGTTTCCAAGACAAAAAGGAAAAACATACAACTAAACCGTTGATGGGACATTTTAAAAGAGCAGGAGTAACACCGAAGAGACACTTGGCTGAGTTCAAAGAATTTGAGACAGAATTGAATCTGGGTGATACTGTTACCGTAGAGATGTTTAACGATGCTAACTTTGTTGACGTTGTTGGAACTTCTAAAGGTAAGGGTTTCCAGGGTGTAGTAAAAAGACATGGTTTTGGTGGTGTGGGTCAGGCTACTCACGGACAGCACAACCGCGCTCGTAAACCGGGTTCTATTGGTGCTTGTTCTTACCCTGCAAAAGTATTCAAGGGAATGCGCATGGGTGGACAACTTGGTGGTGACAGAGTCACTGTACAAAACTTGCAGGTATTAAAAGTAATCGCGGATCATAACCTTCTTTTGATCAAAGGTTCTATCCCGGGTTGCAAAGGTTCAATCGTATTAATTGAGAAATAATGGAAGTTAACGTATATAACATTAAAGGTGAAGACACTGGG
>ENA-OPXG01001351-OPXG01001351.1-human-gut-metagenome-genome-assembly--contig:-NODE-1351-length-11630-cov-6.354903_pt1 | contig 11630 bp, 10 predicted proteins | sample MGYA00241519_ERZ502030 | MGnify/ENA primary metagenome ERZ502030 (study PRJEB25962, sample SAMEA2041937) | human gut metagenome | biome: human gut; feature: human-associated habitat; material: faeces...
CGCCCATTCGGCAAATCATTTTTACAAAGGCCGCAAGGAGTGTATCATGCAAATTTTTGTTGAAAAAATTGAAAACCCAAGCCAGGAGTTTTGGATCTGGAAGAAGGAAATCACAAACAGACAGACGGAAGGCATCTATCCGTCAGCGATTTACCAAAAGGATGAGGCTGGTCATGTTACTCAAATCGCGCAGCTACAGCTCCCTGATTACGAAAAGCTGGTCGAGTACTATTCTGCCGGAAAAGAGATCAATTTAAATTATACATACATCGATGACTTCGCATGGCTTGGGGATGAACTGCCTTATGAGGTGGAATCACTTCCCTATACGGAACGTGAAGGCTTTTCCGCGCGGTGCGCCCTGCTGAATAACCATGGGGAACCGGCTTACTTCCACATCATGCAGTCAAAACTGAAAAAGGGTGATATGGATTTTTCCTATTCGGGCTTTTTCAATCTCAATCTGGATCTTTGCAATTTAAGCGTTGAACAGGGAAATCTTGTATTCGATTTTGCGCGCTTTGATCATTCCAATATTTCTGTTGGAATGATCGCGTGTGGAGGAAATTCGTACTTTTCTCCGGAAATTTCTTTTCGCTATATAAAAGCGGATACCGTAAAAATAGATACGATGCTGATGTCGCAAAGCCTTTCCCTGGATTTCTTATGCGCCAAAACCAGCAACACGACTATTTCATTAGATCCTCTTCCCACTACATTTAAAGAGATTTGCTTTGTGAAAGCTGCGGCAAATACCGTCACGATAACAAATGCGGAAATCGACACCGTGGATATCAGAGAGGCGCATATTGATTCCTTAGCGTTTAAGCGGTGTAAATTTCTCGAGTATGCTGAGATCGGCGGCCATATACAGGAGCTCCATATAGATGACTGCATAAACGCGGCTGTATGGAAGCTCTCTGTGCCGCAAGCCCAAACCCTCACCCTTTCCGGGACAATCAATACGGGAAGGATCTGCTTCACGGATTTTGTATCCGCAATTCCACCGCTTACCGCCGCATCCTCCAGCGATCCCGCGCAGCTGCTCATGTTAAAAGAGAATTTCAGGCAAACCGGCGAGTATGAGAATGAGGACATCTGCCATCTCTATTTTCAGAGATCTAAAACGAAATGTGAGCGGAATCGTCTGAAAAAGGCAGGGCGATATATGCTCGATGGCATAAGCGGCTATGGGACCAAACCATTCAGAATGCTGTTGGTGATCCTTGCGGTGATCGTGCTGTTTGGTACGCTATATTATTGCGCACCCTTCCTGTCCTTCCATGGCGCAAGCACGTGGCTTGAGCATATCTACGCAAGCGGGATAACCTTTTTCGCTGTTGGCTACGGCGATTTATTTCCGCTGAATACCATTACAAAAATGGTGTCTCTGACAGAGGCTTTCCTCGGCGTCACTTCCACAAGTTACTTCTTGGTACTGCTGTCGCGGAAGGTCATACGCTGAGAGCCGTCACCAGACCATTCCCATCAAGCCGGAGCTGCCGCGCTCCTTGCGCGCGCCGCCGGGCGGAACCGAATAGCTCCACACAGTCATTTCAGTGGCATAATTTGCCCTTGTACTGATACGCTGCGTCTACGGTCGTAGTTCCCAATTTTCTCTCGTAGTGGTATAATAAAAAACCCTTTATATAGTCGTAGTATATAGTCGTAGTTCCCAATTTTCTCTCGTAGTGGTATAATCAGCACCCCGGAAACTATCGCAAAACTGAAGTCGTAGTTCCCAATTTTCTCTCGTAGTGGTATAATCCTAAAGGCCTTGAATGGCCACGCTAACAGGTCGTAGTTCCCAATTTTCTCTCGTAGTGGTATAATTCTTGATTGCCTCTTTACAATAGCGCTTAATGTCGTAGTTCCCAATTTTCTCTCGTAGTGGTATAATCTTGAAAATGCCTACAAGCCTGCTAAGGCCGTCGTAGTTCCCAATTTTCTCTCGTAGTGGTATAATAGTGAATACCATTTCCAGCGAGTTGCAGGAGTCGTAGTTCCCAATTTTCTCTCGTAGTGGTATAATCAGCGGTGCCAGCCGGGGCATTATCCGGATAGTCGTAGTTCCCAATTTTCTCTCGTAGTGGTATAATTCCAAGCTCCAGAACTTGATCTGGGGTCATGTCGTAGTTCCCAATTTTCTCTCGTAGTGGTATAATCGGATGCCTCCTTGACTGCCGTAACGATCTGTCGTAGTTCCCAATTTTCTCTCGTAGTGGTATAATCCCGTACATCGTTGTGCGCATGACAGGCGGGTCGTAGTTCCCAATTTTCTCTCGTAGTGGTATAATCAGAAACACTTGTATTACGCTGAATATTGCGTCGTAGTTCCCAATTTTCTCTCGTAGTGGTATAATCGAAATTCAGACCACAAATCATTTTCAAAAGTCGTAGTTCCCAATTTTCTCTCGTAGTGGTATAATTCTATTATTGGTGAGTGCAGGATGGAAGACGTCGTAGTTCCCAATTTTCTCTCGTAGTGGTATAATCGGCTATGGTCTGGTACAGTGGACGCCTTACGTCGTAGTTCCCAATTTTCTCTCGTAGTGGTATAATAGGCCCAATGTGTAAGTGCTGTGACGGAGAGGTCGTAGTTCCCAATTTTCTCTCGTAGTGGTATAATGTTATAAATAATAACAAGCGCATTAAGGAAGTCGTAGTTCCCAATTTTCTCTCGTAGTGGTATAATCAAGTTTCCCTTCTATAACGGCGGTAAATGGTCGTAGTTCCCAATTTTCTCTCGTAGTGGTATAATTTTATCAAAAGACTTGAAACCACGATTATCGTCGTAGTTCCCAATTTTCTCTCGTAGTGGTATAATCAAAAGCAACAATAACAAAGGTCAAAATCAGTCGTAGTTCCCAATTTTCTCTCGTAGTGGTATAATCGGAAGTGTCTCCGGGCGGTAATACCGTTTGTCGTAGTTCCCAATTTTCTCTCGTAGTGGTATAATTGTTCACGTCACTGTAAAGGCAGTAGGCAGGTCGTAGTTCCCAATTTTCTCTCGTAGTGGTATAATAAGAACCGTTACCAAAGTGAACGGCCTTATGTCGTAGTTCCCAATTTTCTCTCGTAGTGGTATAATAGGCGAAAATCAAGAACGCAAATTCAACGCTTTTAGCACGTCTTTCTCATCACAAGGCAGGCAAAAGCACAAAAATACGGAACGATTTCTGTGAGAAGTCGTTCCGTATTTTTCTTAAAAAATCATCAGTTGCTCAAATTGCTGCGGCTTGTCGTATGGCGTTGGCTTGCCCACCAGCAGTTCAATGGCATTATACTGTTTTTCGGTAATCACCAGCATCCGCACAGACCCCTTTGACGGAAGCGCCAGCAGAATTCTTTTCTTGTGGGTCTCCACGGAATCTCGGCCGTTGCAGACACGCGCATACACAGAGTACTGTACCATGTGGTATCCATCGCCCACCAGAAAATTCCGGAACTGCGTCGCGCTGCGCCGCTCCGCCTTGGTTTTGACCGGCAGGTCGAACATCACCAGTATTCTCATAAGCCTATTCATACTGATGCAGCTCCAAGGGGATCAGCTCCGGCAATTCCAGCAGATTCTCCCCCGCTGTAACGCTATTGGCCAAAGCCATACACACCCGGTCGATCGACAGCATGACCCTGTATCGTCTGCCCGCCTGCTTCACAAGATAATTGGTGAGATTGAAAAGCCCCGCTTTCTGCCGCGGCGTCAACACAACATCGTCTTTGGAGAAATTCTGCGCCACATAGAGATCGACAATGGGGCGAAAGGGTTCGATCAGGTCATCCGCCAGATTGAAGTTGTTCAACTCGCTTCGATGGTGCAGTCCGATGCAGGGCTCCAAGCCATGCACAACAAGATTTCTGGCAATTCCGGCCCGCATGACCGCATAGCCGTAATTCAGCGCCGCGTTCCGGGGATCATCGGAGCCTCTGAAAAAGCCGTTTCCAAACAGTGCCGGAAAGTAGAGCGCCGCCGCCACCGCCTCCCGGTTATCACTGTCATTGGAAAGGACTTTTCCGGCCATTTGCTGAAGCTCCTGCCATTCTTCCTTCCCCATCAGACGCAGACACTGCGCCTGATTTTGTATTTTCCGGACGACGATCTGCTGCCAAAGCTGCTTTTGCAGCGGCTTGCCCATCTCGCACTGCGATAGCAACAGCTTTCGCTGACGGCAGAACTGGTTGATCGGGAGCAGCTGGCAGCTTGGCAAATGCTTCTCGTCGCACAGAAATACGGTGATCCCATGATCGGCCATCGCTGCCGCCGCGTGGACAGACAGGGTGACCTGCTGAGATTCGATGAGAACAGACGAAATATCCTCCAACGGAACCGTGATTTTTTCCGCCTGTTCGATGACCAGCTGTTCTCGCTGTACACTGAGCCGCGCGGGGTTCGCCAAAAAGATATTCCGATATTCCATCTCAGCCCTCCTTGGAAAATGTCATCCGTTTTTCGGGGAGATCTACTTTGTAATAGTTTCCTAATACGTCCACCTGATATTTTTCGATGGATTGCAGAGTCTTAATGCCTAAGCTCGGCTGTAAATATCGTCGGTCATGTGTTTCCACAGAGATCTGTGCTACCGCAATGCCTGCGCTCCGGTAATAATACATTCCCTCCTGCCGAACGATCTCCTTTTCGCCTGTACCGCCCTTTGCAAGATTCAGCTTGATCCCCTTGCGGCTCTGGATGCGTACCAGATCTCCGGGATAAAGAGAGAAGACAAAGTTTTCGTCCTTCATTTTCTTCCACAAATTATACGGTTTCATCGCCACAGCCGCCTTGTTAGGCAGGCTTTCCTTCTTCGTATCCGCCACATAAATGGGAACGAAATAGTAGCCGTCGCCCTCCACATAAAATACGTCGATTCGCACCATGCTGCCGTTGGCCGCGATGCCGTCTCGAACCGGCAGTCCCACCGTGGCTTTCTCGCAGATTTTCACCTTGTCTACCCGCGGCCCCGGCGAACCATCCTTCTTGGGCTTATAGAACGGCTGGGCAAAGGCCTTCGCGCCATCGCCGCCGAAATCTTTCAGCCGCGCCAGCAGCGCATCGTATAGCAGTGTATCACTTGCCGGATTATAATACCCCTCGATCTCACCAAATTTATTGAGTTTCAGATTCGTCAGCGGTGTTTTCGTCACGGTGAAGCCATAGCCGCCCTTGCTGCTGCGGATGGTCTCCGCGTGGGCCGCGCCCGTCACCTTATGGTTCGGCATTCTGGAAACAAAAACAGGCTTGATCTCCTCATCGCTTTCGTATGTCTCAAGCTTCAGCAGGTCGATCTGATGCCGAGGGTCGATGGGGTCGAGCCGGGCTTCCAGCTCCTGACGGAAGCGCTCCCACGGCTTCGGGAATGGGTCGCGCCGCGCTTCCTGCGGCAGTTCGAGCATCTCGCCTGTGGCGGGATCGACATAGCCCGCAGGCGATCTTTCCCATGTCTCCCGGTGCTTGTTGTACGCGGTCAGGCGCTGTACCAGACCGGGGGTGGTCGCGGCGATCACCGCGGCGTCCAGACAGTGATGCAGGTCGCCGTCCTCGCGGATCTTCTGCACACCCCAGCGGCCCCGGAGCATGGCTGTGACCGCGCCGTTCACCGCCTGCACCGGCTTTTTCCGGTAGTTGGACTCCGCAAAGGCGAGGTGATCCCGAATCAGGTTATAGACGGCTCTTGTGATGTACTGTGTGTCCTTGAGGTTCCGGTCAATAAACCCGGAGCTTTCCTCCTCGGTCAGCCGCCTTTTCAGCAACTTCTGCCGCTTGCGGTAATTGTGGATCAAATTTTCCACCCGCACCTCGTAGCCGTGCCAGCGCGCTTCGTCCTGTCCGAAATACTCGTAGGGCAGGCGGTTCCCCTTCTGCCGGTTTTCGCTGGCCAGCACCAGAACCTTGTTCTGATAGCTGTCGTCAAAGCAGCGGCTGTATGGGATGATGTGATCCACATCCGCATAGCCCGGCTCGAACAGGCGGGCTATGTCGAGGTTCTGGCCGGAATACAGGCACACGCCGTCCTGCTCCTGGTACAGCTTGAACTTTACGATGTCCAGGCCGGTGGCGTGGTCTCCCTTATATTCCGCGATTTGATCCTTTGCCCGCTCGTTGGCCGCGCGGTTATCATCCTGACGCTTTTCCATCTTGCGGCGCTCATCGAAGGTCCGGCTCATTTCACGGGCCAGCTCGATGCGCACCACATCCGGCGGGCCGTAGGTGCGGACCACCGCGTTGATGACCTTGATGGTCTGGGATACCGCTCTGCGGACCACCGGGTTCGTGATCTCATCCATATCCGTTAGGGAAAGCCGATTCTTCCGCTGTTCCGGATGCAGGCCCCGATGGTCGCCGTAGACCCGCGTGCACGCTTCATCGTAGCGCAGTCCTTCTTCCAGCAGCGGAATGAGCTTCTGCATCGCCTGAACGGAAAGGCTTCCGTATTTGCTGAAGGACAGCGGCAGCAGCGCCTCGTCAAACTGCGGTGGAATACCGGCCTCCCTCAGCGCCGCTATGCGCTTCGCGTCGCTTTTACACTCCGTCAGGATGGTGGCAACGGCATTGAGTTGCTCCTCGGTCAAGGTGCCGATCGCGCCCTTGCCCACCTTGTCCAGCGCCGTCCGCATCTTGTGATAGGACTGCATCTGCGGCCACTTGCGCTTCTCCGTTTCCTCTTTCGTTTTCTCGCCGTAATAGAGACCGTGAAAGAACACATCATCATCCAGATTCAGTTTCTTGCGGATCTGCCCGTAACTCAGCGATGCCGAACGGAGCGCCGCGCTTTTCAGCGCTTCACGCTGCGCGGCATCCAGCGGCTCCGGCGGCATGCCCATACCGGTCAAGCGCATGCGGCTCAAGTCCTGCAAAAGCTTGAAATACTCAAATGTGTAGGTCGCCTTTGCCGCTCTCTTCTCATCCGGCTCGAAGGTGCAGGCACCCACCCTTTCCCCGATGCCGCCGGAAAAGGGGCTGTCCCCGCCGGGGCCTTCGTCAAAGCTGCGCTGACTCTCCAGAATGGAGAGATAGGCGGTCTCCATATCCTCGTCCATCCAGACCGTGCCCAGCCTTCTCTGGGCGGCGAAGATCTGCCGCACCTCGTCCACGATGGCCGCGCGCTCCACGGTGAACCGGTAATCCTCCGCCTTATTGCGAGTCTGGTGATAGTGCGTGCCGTCCGGATGTTTTTGCCAGAACCGCTCATCCCGATACATCATCTCGCCTACCGTGCGGTAGCCGTACTCGGCCATGCAGCGGCGATTTTCTTCGATGGCGGTCTTGACCTTCCCTGTCTCCTTTTCGTCCTTCGCCGCCTCCGCGGTGCTGTTGGACTTGTAGCCGCGCCGCTGGGCAAGATGGATCAGCACCCGAACCGCTTCCTCCTTGGTGAGCGGGCGGTCCAGTGCCTCGGCGCGCAGCTGGTAGGGCGATTTTGGGAAGCCACCGGCGGCATACATGGCCTGTATATCTGCAACCGGCATGATGCCGCGCTGCTCCATCAGGTAACGGATGCGTTCCAAACGGTGCCGATGGCGGCGCAGGCGGCGCCGGGCGCTTCTTGCGTCCCGCCGGGGGGCCGCAAGGCTGGCGCCGGTTTTTGGCTGCTCCGCCTTGTCAAAAATACGCACGCCCAAGTCCTGGATCCGGTCAGGCTCTCCGTTCGGCTGATTTCGGAGGACTGCCCAGCCGACAGAACCAATGCCTATGTCCAATCCAAGCGCATAATGAAATTCCGACATCTGAGAGGGCTCCTTTCCTAAAATACGAAGATACCCCGGCCGATAAGGCCGGGGTAGGGCTTCGAGGTGTTCTACCTTATCGTAGTAACACGATTTTCCCTCGTAGTGGTATAAGGGCATTTAAAGTGTACGCTTTTTCCTAAAAAATGTCAACATTTTTATATATTTCAGCAGGGACAGATCCGCCAGCGCCGGGCTTACAGAAAAAGTCATCTACATCCGGCCGCACGCGTAATCGAAACAGCCCTGCATCGCGGGCAAAGCTTTTTCTTTACGAAAAATTCAACGAAAACCGGAAAGAGCCCTATGTAAATGGCAGATGATCTCTGCCTGTTCCAATGACCGTAAACGCAGGATCCACGAAAATCGGTTCTCCTTGGTTAAACATGGAATTCAAGAATGTCAAGCAGTTTAGGTAAGTTAGTTCCCAAATGATCGAACAATTCGGGAAAGCTGCCAGAAAAACTCTCTGCGTTTTTTATTGCTTGCGGAATACCGGGATAGTAGAGTTTTCTGAATTTATCTGAAGTAATTGTTTTTGCGTGATGAGCGCGCTTTGAAACTTCACAGCTGACCTTTATCGAGGAGGAAATCAATTGCTCGCCTACAGAAACATCCTGCGAGTTGCTTCAGATCCGCACAAGAGCATAACGCCTGCGAAATCCTGATTGACGGAAAGATCTCCATGCGGGAGCGCCACGGTCTGAGAAACCGGGAGGAATGACATGACCCTGACCCGTGAATTGCTGGACACCAGATATGCCTGGTGGTTCCATAACAAGCGCAATGCCGAGCAAGCCAAGCGGGAGATTTTGATAATTTTCTCTAAAGAGTTGGACGATTGCTTCGAATGGACCGAACAGGACATTTATGAACAGTCCATAAAAATTATCTTCCGCTGGGACAACGCCTAACAAGCAAGTCAGAGGGGCTGGCCTCCGAAACAGCTGTAGCTAAATCTCCGGACACATGTAGCTCACACGCCGGAATTTACACGTCTTTTCGCATACTGCCTGCCGCAAATAATTTAAGATCGCCACGCCATCATCCGCACCTACGCCCGACACGAATAGCGGGACGATATAACCCAGTAGCGGCCCTTGTAATGAGAGCGTGTTCCGCATCTGATTATGAGAAGGCTTTGTTATGTCAAGCTCTATTTCATGGGCCAACGGCCGCCTGCTGCAATGTATTCATGGCATCAGCAAAATCGCTTGGTCAGGCTTATGGCATCTCTCCTTCAGGATGCCGAAGCGCACATTGCCCTCACCGTTAACGACCTTCCCTTTTTACTCGACATTTTCCGGAGCATCGTCTATAATCTGGAGCAGAATTGTTTACTGAGGAAGGAGTATTCGCCGTGAAAATGATCGACCCCACCGCCATGTCCCGGTTCACCGCTCTGCGGGAAGCTGCCGGAAAAATCGACCGTCTGGTCCCCCACGTCCGCCTCATGGAGCAGCCGCCCCACGAAAGCCGGGATACCGCCTCCGTGGCGCTGGAATTTCCCACGCCGCTGGTGGTGCTCAACTCCACCATCCGGCAGGCGCTGTCCTTCCTGTTCTCCGCCTGCGACACCGTGCAGACGGACAAGACGGAGTGCGGCATCTGCTTCACCTTCACTGTTTCCAAGATGTGGGTCACGGAGGACGCGGAATGAAGCGCCACTCAGACATCGACATCGAAAAGCTATCCTCCGACAAGCGCCTTGCGTGGCGTGCACTCTCCACTATAGGTGCGCAGCTCCCCCTCATGGATCCCGCCCTTTCTGTGGAGGAGGTCCCGCCGGCAATCGGTATGCCCGCCGCCACGGTCACGGTCTCCATTCCAAACGGCCACACACTTGCCAAGGGGCCCACGGTTGCGATGGGAATGCTTTCTAATCATGCGGATCTCCTGCACTCCTATTGTGACGAGGAGGGCTGCATCTGCATGGAATACATTTTAAATCTCACATGGACGGAGGGCGCCCCTTCGTGAGCGCCCCCCGCTCCCCTCTTACCAGAATGTGCCGTAAAGCCCCTGCCTTTAGATGAACTGATAAAATGATTGTACTGGCGGGCCCTTGCATAAACAAAAGGGATGAGTCCTGCGTTTGGATACGCAGGACTCATCCCTTTTTCACTCATTTTTTAAGGCTGAAGCAGTTGGCCGCAACGTAGACGCGGTGTTCCTCACGGTTAAGTTCTGTGATTATTCAGAGATGCTCTCTGTGCGTTAGGAACACCGGTTAGAGCTGTTATATCGTCTTTTTTCCATAGATATCGCTCCGGGCAATACCAGTATTCCTCTTTGCGTTTTTTGAAGATCCGGTATGGTGCATCCAAGGAATTATCATAGATGTGGCATACATCGCAAAGCGGGACCAGTTCATGAACAAGGGCCAATGCCTTATCATAGCGGGAAATTATCTTTTCGGTTGGAACACCATGACCGCCGGCGGAAACTCGGGACGCCACACGGGCAACATTGATTTGCGGGTCGGCTGTCAGGACATAATAACAGCGAACGAAAAAGCCGGCATCTTTGGCTCGCTTGAGGAGTTTTAGGTTCCGGTCTGTGGACAAGACGGTCTCGAAGCAAAACCCCTTGTGTTTATCCAAGTAATCTTCACGCCGCTTTTCTGCGATTTTGGCAGCCTCCATATTATCACAATCCAGGACTCGCTGAATCTCATCTGCATTGACATAAGGGAGCATCGGAGGGCGCAGCAGATCTGTTATTGTACTCTTGCCGGAACCGTTTGGCCCTGCAAAGACAACAATCTCCGGCTTCTTAATCGGCTTGTTTTCCATATCCACCTTTTTTTATAGCCTCTCCCACAAGGGTCTTGGTGCCATCAGCGTGTTCCATATAAACCTTGCCGCTTTTCGGGTCAAATCTTGCAATAGGCTGATTCAAAAGGCGCTTTTTTTCCAACTCGTTCTTCACAGCTAACCGCGCGTTTCGAACAACGATACCATCATGCGGGACAGGTGCAGACATACCATATACTCCTTTCACATTCTCTCGATACAGCAACAAATCAGGTGTATTTCACACATTTTATCATTGTCAGTATATCACGAAGGCACTGTGTTTACAACAGCCAAAGTGCAGCCCGGTACGGCTTGGGAGATGATAGTCCCCCTATCACGGTCAATGCGGACATTCTTTCACTTCCCTGCCATTCTAATATCTGCTCTGATTTGTTCTTTCCGATTGGCATTCACGCAAGAATCCCATGTACGGCAAAAAGCACGACCTGGGATCTTTTCCCAGGCCGTGCTTCTGTCATTACCGGATCGCGTCCTTGAATGCCTGCCCCGCCTTGAATACGGGAGCCTTTACTGATGTGTGATAAAGAAGTAATAGAAGTGTAAAAAATTTTGCCGTTCCTATCCGGCACTTGCGCATTGTGTCGGATAGGTCGGGCGGTTATTCGGGCAAGTCCACCTTGCCAACAAAAGAATAATAAATCTCAATGTCCTGTCTGCGGGTCTTGTTCTCGTCATAGCTGCACTCATGCACAACGATTTTCTCTACAAACTCCCGCAGCAGAGTAGGGGTAAGTTCTTCAAAGCTGGTATGCCGCCGGACAACATTCATAAACTTTTCTGCGTTCACGGTGGCTTCCTGTGCTTTGGAAAGCTCCGCTTGGATAGCAGCGGCTCTTTCTTTCAGCTCCCGTTGCTCTGCTTCATAGTCTGCCGACAGCTCTGTGAAACGCTCGTCTGATATGCGCCCGGTCACGCTGTCCTCATACAGCCGCTTGAAGATAGCGGATAACTCGGCTATGCGTTTCTCGGCGGCTTCCAGTTCCTTTTTCTTGGCGGCGTTCCTGCGTTTGCCCCCGTCCTCGTTCTGCTCAATCAAGAGCTTCATAAACCGGGCTTCATGCTTTGCCGCATAGCTTGTCACTTTCCGCA
>ENA-OPXG01001368-OPXG01001368.1-human-gut-metagenome-genome-assembly--contig:-NODE-1368-length-11496-cov-2.375317_pt1 | contig 11496 bp, 13 predicted proteins | sample MGYA00241519_ERZ502030 | MGnify/ENA primary metagenome ERZ502030 (study PRJEB25962, sample SAMEA2041937) | human gut metagenome | biome: human gut; feature: human-associated habitat; material: faeces...
TGAAAGTATGTTTAGTTGGTTCGTCAGGAGGACACCTGACACATTTGTACATGTTAAAGCCGTTTTGGAAAAACAAGGATCATTTTTGGGTCACTTTTGATAAAGAGGATGCAAGGAGCCTACTTGAAGGCGAAAAAATGTATCCCTGTTACTATCCAACAAATAGAAGTTTAAAAGCACTTATTAAAAACACAAAGATTGCGTGGAATGTATTACATAAGGAAAAGCCGGATTTGATCATTTCTTGCGGTGCAGCAGTTGCAGTTCCATTTTTTTTCATTGGTAAGATGATGGGGGCAAAACTGGTTTATATTGAGGTCTTTGATCGAATTGATAAGCCGACGATGACGGGAAAGATGGTTTATCCGATTGCTGATTGGTTTGTTGTGCAGTGGGAAGAACAAAAGAAGGTTTACCCTAAGGCGGTAAATCTTGGTAGCATATTTTAAGTAGGAGACAAGAAAATGATTTTTGTGACAGTAGGAACACATGAACAGCCGTTTAATCGGTTGATTAAGAAGATAGATGAATTAAAACAAGACGGAACCATTGAGGAAGACGTGATTATCCAGACGGGATTTAGTACATATGAGCCGAAGTATTGTCAGTGGAGTAAATTGATTCCGTATCAACAGATGGTAAAGAATGTCGCCGATGCTCGTATTGTGATTACACACGGTGGACCGGCAAGTTTTGTCATGCCTTTACAGATTGGAAAGACTCCTATTGTTGTGCCACGTCAGCATCAGTTTGACGAGCATGTAAACGATCATCAGGTCGATTTTTCAAGAAATGTGGCACAAAGAATGGGAACGATTATTCTTGTGGAAGATATTGAAACTTTAGGGGAGATAATAAAGAATTATGATCAGATAGTTGCAGGTATGAATCATGGATTGAGTAGCAATAATGCAAAGTTCAATGAGGAACTTGAAAAAATAGTAGAGGAGCTGTTTAAGTAGGAGGATTGGGTAATGAACAAGAAAGTCTCTAACAAGATTGTGTATTTGAATTTTATACTTGCTTTTCTTATATTAAATCTGCACTCTGCTTATATGGAACTATTTGACGCAAATAATACGGTTTTGGTAATAAACCAGTTTGTTCGCATTGTGTGCAACATGGCAGTTCCTACATTTTTCTTTGTTTCTGCTATGCTGTTTTATCGTTCATGCAAAAGAAAACTATATAAAGAGGTAATCATTGCTAAAACACGAAGTTTGCTAATACCATATCTATGTTGGAATATAATTTGTTTTCCACTGAAGGAAATGAAAAATGTATTCGGGGGGGACTATTGCATCTGTACCAGAAATTATATGGAATATTCTGAGTTCTTCTTATGATCCGGTATTATGGTTTATAAGAGTTTTATTTATCTATTTTCTGTTTTATCCAGTAAATGTGTGTTTACTGAACAAAAAGAAGATATACCCTTTTTTGGTTGTTGCAATTTTCTTTATTAATATTTATATAGGTCCCAAAGCGGGATATGCGACTTGCAGATATTGGCTACCGGTATATATGCTTGGCGCATATATAGGATATTGGCACCATGATAGAGTATTCGATGTCAAAGAAACAAAAATAAAGTACATGAACATTGCTGTAGCAGTAGCATTGCAGATTGCTTTGTTTATCTGGGCCATGAACAATAACTATGGCCTGTTTGTTTGCAGAATGATATCTCCGATTTTTTACTGGGTCATAGCAGATATATTCCAAAATTTACGCCATCCATTGTGGGTGATAAAGCAATCATTTTTCTATTACTGTACACAAATGATCTTCTCAATTGTTGCACAAAAGATTTATCTAGTGATATTTGGAAAATCGGCAATCAGTGCAATTGTTTCCAATGTGGGAATACCATTTATTTTAATGCTCATATTGATGTGCGTTGCCTTAACCTTTTGTAAAGTATGGCCTAAGGGATATGCATTTTTGACGGGCGGAAGAACATAGATTGGAGGTTGTGTATGAAGAAACATGCGTTTCTTTTGCAAGTTCACAATAACAAAAGTCAGCTTATTAAACTATTAGATTATTTAGATTATCCAGATAACGATATATATATCCACATTGACGCAAAATCCCATGCACTAGATGGTATAGAATCATATGAAGCAGTACACTCTAAAATCTACTTTATCCCTCGTATTCGAGTGCACTGGGGCGGATATAGCCAAATTCAAGTGGAAATGGCACTTCTTGAATCGGCTTTAGCAAATGGAGAATATGTCAGATTTCATATACTATCTGGTGCAGATATGCCTCTTGTAACAGAAAAACAATTACATGCTTTTTTTGATATGCATGGAACAACAGAGTTTATTCATTTTGATATGATTCAGGATGAAGGACAAATACATAATAGATTGGCGCAGTACCATCTATTGAGAGATCATATTGATCGTTCCCAACGTATTTTGTGCGGTGTGGAAAAAGGCCTTCTGCTAGCTCAGAAAACTTTAAGAGTAGATCGACTTCGAAACAGCGATTTAGTTTTGCGTAAAGGAGCCAATTGGTTCAGCATTACTGGTAATTGTGCAAAATATGTTGCTTCAAAAGCAAAGTGGATAGAAGATCGTTTTAAATACACAAAATGCTGTGATGAAGTTTTCCTGCAAACTATAGTATACAATTCAAGTTTTAGGGACAATCTTTTTCCAAAAACGAAGAACATAATTTATGAAAATATGCGTTTGACGGATTGGAAACGCGGTAATCCATATACGTTCCATATGGAAGACCTAGAAATGTTGATGTCTTCTGGATATATTTTTGCAAGAAAATTTGACGAAAACGTAGATAACACCATTATTGAATCAATCTATAGGAGATTGATGGAAAAAGGAGAATAATATGAGAATCGGAATTATTACATTTCATGCCTCTTTGAATTGTGGCTCCATGCTTCAAGCATTTGCACTTCAAAATGTTCTTGCCGAGAAATACGGTGCTGAAGTGGAAATTATTAACTATTCTAACTGGGGACAGAGAAATTATTATGCCAACTGGGACTGGTTTCTTCGCCCAGCAGTCTTAAAGAGCAACATTAAAGCGCTTTTTCATTACGATGCAATTGAGAAAATGAGAACTGATTACCTTGAATTTGAGAATCAGTATTTAAATCTGACACCTAAGCTGATGAAACATAAACATGAGTTAAACGGGATTGACAAGAATTACGACATCGTGGTTGCAGGTGGCGACCAGGTATGGAACGTCAGATGTAGAGATGCAGATGACGCTTATTTCTTGTCATTTGTAAAGAATGCAAAAAAAGTGGCCTATTCTCCTAGTTTGGGCGCAAGAAATATTAATACAGAGTGCTTAAACCCGGGAAAATACGCAAAATTAGTGAAAGACTTTGATTATTTATCTGTGAGAGAAGATAATGGGCAGAAGTGGTTGAAGGAACTTACCGGTATCGAGGTACCGATTGTGGCAGACCCGACAGTGCTATTGACGGGTAACGAATGGTGTGAAAAACTGAATATTCCTGAAGTAGATGGGAATTTTATCTTATATTATGCATTCTATTATTCTAACGAGGAGAATAATAAAATTCTCAAAGAAGTAAGTGAAAAATACAATATGCCCATTTATATTATTGATGGTAAGCAGTGGACGATAAATAAATTAGATCAGTATGGCATACGGCTGTGGGAGAAGAGCGGACCTATTGGTTTCTTGACATTAATGCGCAATGCGAAAATGGTGCTTGTTCAATCTTTTCATGGAATTGTTTTTTCGGCGCTTTTTCATAAAACATTCTGGTCTTTGAGAAATACTGTTATAAAAAACAAGAATGATGATCGTGCAAAAGTAGTTCTGCGACAAACAGGTTTAGAGAAAAGAGCAATCCGATATACGGATTTGCTTACTCAGAATTTGTTAGAGCCGGTTGATTATACACAGGTGGATGTAAATTTACAGAAAATGAGAGAAGAAGCGTATTCTTATATTGAACGCTTCTTGAATGAGTGATTGTTATGTGTAAAATATCTGTTATTGTACCTGTCTATAATATAGACCAGTATTTGGATAGATGCGTTTCCTCTATCATCAGTCAATCCTGCTTTGAGCAACTGGAAGTTATACTTGTGAACGATGGAAGTACCGATAAAAGTTCAGATAAATGTCAGGAATACGCTGAGAAATATAGCAATATTGTAGTTATTAACAAGGATAATGGCGGTGTTTCATCTGCTAGAAATGCTGGAATTTCTGCTGCGCACGGACAATATATTGCCTTTGTTGATGGTGATGACTATGTTGCTACTGATTTTTTTCAGGAAATGTTGGATGCAATTATATATAGTCAGTCTGATTTAGTTATATTTGACTACTATGTTGTTTACAATGGAGATTCTAAAAAGGCATACAGAGGTGAAATTCAGGAAAATTATTTTACATCGGACGCTGCCATGCGAGAATTTTTAAAAGGTGGAGCAATTGGTATTAATCTATTTGATAAGCTGTATGTGACCCGAATCGTAAAGCAAATTGCCTTTGATCCTAGTATCAGAATTGGTGAAGACCTATATTTTATTTTTCAATACTTACAGAAGATTGAAAAATGCTATGGGGTTTATAAACCAGGATATTATTATGTCCAGAGAGAAGGATCCGCTATGAAATCACAATTTGCGGGAAAAAATTTTGATGCAATCATAGTAGCGGAACGTATTATGTTATGGGCGAAAAAAAATCATTTGGAATATATGGAATTGGCAGAAGCCCATTACATTCATGTGGCCTATAAAACAGTAGAGCGTGCGCTGAAGAGCAGAGATTATGCTGCTTATAAAGAACAAATTGATGACTTATATTGTAAAATAAAACATTATCGGCTGAGGCAGGCCTATAATAATTTGTCTCGGAAGCAGTTCGTTGGTTTTTTGTTGATGAAGTTATCTCCGAAGGCTTATATATTAGTATGCAAAGTGATGAAAATATAGGGAAACTCTGATAAAACAATTAGAGCTGTCGGTGAGAGATTTCCTCCCTCTAAATGTTTAGAAAGTGAGGAAGGCTGTTTATACATTGATTATTTTTAAACTGCACTAAGTGAGGAAAAAATCTTTTGCCCGACCGCAGCTGTTTTATTATGAGATTCCGTAGGAGGGAAGATATGGTACGTATTTCACCAGCAAGATTTCAGGCGTTTCTTTTAGCAATAATCTGTTGTAGTGGCTTTTCTTTTTTAATGCCACTAAGAATATATCTGATTTGCTTGTTTTTAGGCTTTACAATTTTCCAAAACCTGGAAGGATCAAATATGCACCTGGCAAGGCAACCGCTGATGTATGTGTTGCTTGCATTTATATGTGTTATTTTAGCTGGAGCGGTTAATTCATATGATAGAGGTGAAACTTTAAAATATGCCATAACATTTTTTGCTGGAGCATGTATGGTGTTTTTAAGAAATAGTGATAACTTTTATTCTTATAGTGTGGAATATACGGAAATAGGATGCAGATGTGTGGCTATTTCTATTTGTATACAGATAGTCTTTCCTACTATTTATCGAGATTACTTAAATTTTTTGATAAGAGGCGGAGCAAGTGCTGTTTCAAGATTAAATAATGAATTGTCGCAGCATATATATTCGGGCATCGTCGGAGAAAAAGGAGAAGCTGCCTTTTTAATGGTCTTGGCAATTGTTTTACTTCTGTCGAGATGCACATATACTAAGAAAATCGAAAAAAAAGATTTTAAATGGTTGATTATTTATTTAGTTGCCTTGATTTTACCTGCGAAAAGAATGTTATTTGCAGTTGGAATTCTTCTAATTATGCTTTATATCGTTTTTTGGACTAAAGGATCAAAAAAAGTAATTGCGTTGGGATCTTTTGGTATATTGGGTATTCTTGGGTTTATCAGTATGATGGTAATTCCATCGCTTAATACATTGTTGAATCGATTCACATCATTCGAAGGTGATGACACTGTCAATGGTCGTGTTTATCTCTGGGCTCATGCATTACGCATGTTTAGAGAACGGCCGTTTTTAGGATATGGCTACGGAAGCTACAATAAATATGCATCTAACCAAGGCGTCATTCTTACGGAAAGTAGAGTTTGGGAATCTCATGCTCACAGCATTTATTATCAAATGTTGGGGGAGATAGGGATTATAGGTTTGAGTGTGTTTATCATCCTTAATCTGACTGCAATAGCAATGGCAATTTATTTATATAAAAGGAGAAACAGGCTAAGCAGTAGAGGATGTGGATATCTGTTCATCGGAATTAATATTGTAGTCTTTGTACTTGTTTATGGACTTACGGGCAATATTATTTATTATACAAACCAAATAATGGTCTATTTATGGGGACTTGGCCTACTAGCCTATGCATATAAGCGTGGCTTTATAGCGGAGGTAGAGAAGTGAAGAAAGTTGGAATCATAACCTTTCATACAGCACTTAATTATGGTGCTATTATGCAAACATATGCATTACAAACATTTTTAAATAGCATTGGCATAGAGAACACAGTGATAGATTACAGAAGTGATTTTATTCAGAAATGTTATCGTCCTTTTTTTATTGCAGACGGCAAAGTGTTCAATGCCATAGTACGTGGCATTTGTTTTGGAAAAAATATTAGAAAACGAAAAAAAGGTTTTGCGGAATTCACAAATAAATATTTGTGCTGTAGTAAACCCTATTTCACATCAGATGAGATAAAAGCTGATAGAGATGAATACAGTTTTTATATTTCCGGAAGTGATCAGGTATGGAGCCCAATTAGTGCAGGATTCGATCCGGTATACTTTTTGCCTTTTGCGAGAGACGAACAGAAACTTTCCTACGCTGCAAGTATCGGTTCGACGGAGTTGAATACGGATATCAAGAAGGAGCTGTTTAGCCGACTGAATGGTTTTCGAGTTTTATCAGTTAGGGAGGAATCTGCAAAAAAACTTCTTATGGATGTGGATGCCAATAGAGAGATTTATGTGCATCCAGATCCGACATTATTGATTCCTCGGGAGCAGTGGTTGAAGATTGCTAGCGATCCTGTGGTGAAAGAAAAATATGTTCTTGTTTTTAATGTTGAAAAGCCTATTAATGACATTACATATGCAAAGAAATTGGCTACTGAAAAAAATATGAAGGTTGTCTATTTGAATGACAGAACTATCAGAAAAGACCCCGACATCACCTACATTGAAGCACCATCACCTGATGAGTTTTTGAGTTTATTTGCAAATGCAAGTGCAATTGTTACTAACTCTTTCCATGGAACAGTTTTTTCAATTATCTTTCAGAAAGAATTTTACGTTGAATTGGATAATAGAAAACAGAGAAATATTCGTGTGGAAAGTTTGCTGACGCAGTTGGAAATTTCAACGAGGAATATATCAGAACCACAGAGCGCTACCGAAATCAATTGGGACAATGTGGAAAGAATTCTTTGCGGAAAACGAGAAAATGTAGAGAGATACTTTAATGCAATGTTCGGACAAAAAAATAAACATGAATAAGCCAATTGTAGATGCATTAAAGAACCTAGGTAATCGAAGAAAGATTTTTATCAAGAACTTAAAGAACCTGCACGATTTTTTTGATAGAATATTAAAGCTACCGGCAATATTTATTAATAGATGAAGCAGGGGTATAACGGTTATACCTAAAGTAATAAATCTTGTAGAAGGGAGAAAAGAGCATAGGCTCTTGTAGAGAAATGGGAACCCTTAAGAAAAATTTTTTATATAATGTTTTGTATCAAATATTGCTTGTAATACTACCGTTAGTTACAGCACCGTATATTTCACGAACATTAGGCGCAATGGCTGTAGGTGTATACTCTTATACTTATTCGGTTGCATACTACTTTCTGCTTTTTGCAATGCTTGGAATTGGAAATCATGGCAATCGAAGTGTGGCTGCTGTAAGAGATGATAAAGAAAAATTAAATAAGACTTTTAGTAGTATTTATTCTTTGCAAGTTATAACATTTTCGATAGCAATAATTGCATATGCAATTTATCTTTTTTTGTTTGTTAAAGATAATAAACTGATTGTGCTTCTCCAGTTAATCTATGTTACATCGGGATTGTTTGATATTGGTTGGCTGTTTTTTGGATTGGAACAGTTTAAATTGACGGTTGCAAGAAATACTTTAATTAAAATTTCCACGGTTGTTTTTATGTTTGTTTTTGTTCATAAGCCTAGCGACTTATGGAAATATACATTAATTATGTCTGCTGGAACACTGTTCAGTCAAGCATACTTGTGGTTTTATGTCAAGAAATTTGTTTCATTTAAGAGATGCAGTGTTAAAGAAATCGTTTGTAATATTAAACTAGTCTTGATTCTATTCATTCCAGTTTTGGCATACAGTATCTATAAGGTTATGGATAAAATTATGCTAGGTAATATGTCAAGTTACGATCAGGTGGGCTTTTATAATAACGCAGAAAAAATTATTAATATTCCGATGGGAATAATTACTGCATTAGGCACTGTTATGTTACCTAGAATGTCTAATATTGTAGCAAACGGAGATAAAAAAAGGGTAGATGATTACATCAGAATATCTGCTAAACTCGTAACACTATTATCATCGGCAATTGCTTTTGGATTGATGGGAGTTAGTAGCGTTTTGGCACCTGTTTTTTTTGGTGATGAATTCATTGCTTGTGGAAATATAATGAGGTTATTATCCGTTACAGTTTTTTTTATTGCTTGGGCAAATGTGATACGAACGCAGTATTTAATACCAAATAAAAGAGACAGCATTTATTTGACGTCAACTATGATAGGGGCGATATTGAACCTTATTATTAACTGGATGCTAATCCCTAGATATCAAGCGAATGGAGCGGCTTTTGGTACAATTGTTGCGGAATTCTCTGTAATGTTGGTGCAGGTGATTGCAGTAAAAAATGAACTACCAATGCGCAAGTATATTATGTCATATTCTCCCATACTGGTTATAGGATTCATCATGGCAGTATTAGTGGATAGGATTGGAGTTAAATTAGGTGTAAGTATTTCAACCCTTGCGATTCAAATTCTTGCTGGAGGATTCTTTTTTTGTATAGCGACAATAGCGTATTTGCGAATTAGCAACGATGAATTGTGGAGACTAGGAATTAATTCGATTTCAAAAAGAAAAAAGAATAGTTTGAGATAATTATTTTGTTAATGGAATTGTTCATAAAAATAATTAAGATTGATGTTATTCAAGAAAAAAAGCAATTTCTGGAATTTGAATAGTATTGAAACTTGTATGTGTTTTACACGTTTTATATAAAGGGGGAACATCATGCAAACAGATATTGAGTTAATTAATACAGAGGTATATGCTGGGCGGTTAAAAGATAAGAAAGGCCTAGATAATAGTTCCTCTGGTGGAGCATTTACAGCACTTTCGGATTTTTTTCTGAAAAATGGCAATGCAGTGGTGGCAGTAGTCTATAATTATGCAACTCATACTGCAGAATTTCAGATGATTCTGGATGAAAAGCAGCGTGAAAGAGCAAAAGGTTCAAAATATATGCAGAGCAAACCTGGTGATATTTTCCGGGAAGCCTATCACTGGCTAATGGAAAATCCGAAGAAAGAACTACTCTTTGTTGGTATGGGATGTCAGGCAGATGGCTTTCGGAAATACGCCGAGATGAAGAACATCAGAAATCGAGTTTTCATTGTTGACATCATCTGTCACGGTTCGCCAAGTCCGAAGTTGTGGAAAGAGTATGCTGAGTCTTTAGAGAATAGAAAAGGAAAGATTACATACCTGACGTTTAAGGATAAGCGTAACGGCTGGAAGTCTCCAACAGCTTTTGTGAAGATAAATGGGAAAGAAGTATCGATAGGCGATTATGTTAAAGTGTTCTATAATCGTTGTGCATTAAGACCTACCTGCCATGAGTGTCCTTATGCAACAACAGAGCGTAAAACGGATTTGACGATGGGTGACTTCTGGCATATTGAAGAAACAATACCAGATTTTTATGATCCAAACGGTAATTCTCTTTTTCTGATTCATACGGATCGAGGAGAACAGTTGTTTAGCAGCATTAAGGATGACTTGGATTATTGCCAAAGTGATACGAAGCAGTGCTGGCAGAAAAACCTTGAAGCTCCTACGCCAGTTTCTGAATATAGACAGGAGTTCTGGAAGGATTATCAGAGAGAGGGAATTGAGTTTATAATGAGGAAATATGGAAGATTGCCCTTCAAAACAAGGGTTAAAAATAAGATAGTTAAAATAATCGGGGGGGCTACTCACTAAGTAACAGTATCTCCTGTTATGCTGATTACTCTGAAAGGAGGGCGGCATAATGAACTGGAAGCAGCCTAAGGTATATGCTGTGCAGCATAAAAGTGAAACTGTACGAGCCGCTTCCAGATCAGGCGGTATTTTCACGGCGGTATCAGATTGGGTAATTTCACAGAATGGTATTGTATATGGTTGTGTGTTAGATGAGAGCTTCCGTGCTGTTCATATCAGGGCGGAATGCGCAGAAGACAGAGACCATATGCGTGGATCAAAGTACATTCAGAGCAAATTGGGCGACACCTATAAGAATGTCAGGATAGATCTGACAAATGGACGAATTGTTCTGTTTACAGGAACCTCGTGCGAGGTTGCCGGATTGAAGCAATATCTTGGAAAAGAATATGAAAACCTAATTTGTGTGGATATTGTTTGCCACGGTGTGCCGAGTCCAAAGGTGTGGGGTGAGTACCTGCATTGGCAGGAAGGGAAAAACAATGCCAAGGTGTTGAAGGTAGATTTCCGTAACAAAACAGATTTCGGCTGGCGGGCGCATAAAGAAACTCTTACGTTTGAAAATGGAAAGAGAGTTAGCAGTAATGTGTTTACCACATTGTTTTATGGGCACAGCATTCTGAGACCTAGTTGTTATGAGTGCCCGTATAAATCGGTGATGCACCCAGGCGATATTACGATAGCGGATTATTGGGGAATTGAAAAGGCGGCACCGGAGTTCGATGACAATAAGGGTGTTTCTCTTGTCCTTGTTAATAATGAAATTGGAGAACGAGTATTTGAAAAGGTAAAAGAGGCTATCAGATGGAAAGAAACAAAGCTGGAAGACAGTATGCAGCCACCATTGAGAGCGCCGTTTCCTGAGCCGGAGAATAGAGCGTTATTCTGGGCTGATTTCTTAAATAGGAGTTTTGACTATATTGCAAAGAAATATGCCGGAGCAGGTTTAATAAACAAGTTCAAACTTGGACTAAAAAAGATTAAGAGGAAGTTGATAGGATGACTGAAATGAAAGAGGTTCCGATTCTATATAAAAGAAAAGAAGAATGTTGTGGCTGTACGGCCTGCTATGCGATTTGTCCTAAAGAAGCTATCTCTATGGTTGAGGACGAAGAAGGATTTGAATACCCACAGATTGATGAAAGCAAATGTGTTCGTTGCTACCAGTGTGTCAAGGTGTGTCCGATAAAAGTAGCGAGGGAGAACAAATGAAAAATACAACATTACTTATCATGGCCGC
>ENA-OPXG01001370-OPXG01001370.1-human-gut-metagenome-genome-assembly--contig:-NODE-1370-length-11488-cov-1.661506_pt1 | contig 11488 bp, 10 predicted proteins | sample MGYA00241519_ERZ502030 | MGnify/ENA primary metagenome ERZ502030 (study PRJEB25962, sample SAMEA2041937) | human gut metagenome | biome: human gut; feature: human-associated habitat; material: faeces...
GATGCGCAAAGAAGCAGCGCAAGAATGGAGGATCACTATGAAGATAGCAGTACTTGGAGCTGGTGCTATGGGTTCTATATATGGAGGCCATCTTTCAATAAACAATGATGTTTATATGATAGATAAGAAGGAAGAGCTTGTTGAAAAGATTAGTGCAGATGGATTGAAGCTATATGAGAATGATAAAGATGTCATATATCATCCAAAGGCATTGCTTAGCAGCGAAGGAATAGGTGAGGTTGATCTTGTTATTATATTTGTCAAGGCATTATATTCTAGAGCTGCTCTTATGGAAAATAAGGCTATAATCGGCGATAATACTTATGTTTTAACTCTTCAGAATGGTGCCGGACACGAAGATATTATTGAAGAGTTCGTTCCTAAGGAAAGAATTATTATAGGAACAACAGAAGATAATGGAGCTATTCTTGATAACGGATATGTAAGAAGAGGCGGTAAGGGTAAGACTAACATTGGCATGCTTGTAGAAGATAAGAAGGGTATGCTTGATAAAGTAAAGGAATGTTTTGATGGATGTGGTTTTGATACACACATTTACAGTAACATACAACAGCTTATATGGGATAAGCTTTTTACGAATGTCTCACTTAGTGCATTAACAGGAGTGCTTCAGGTGCCTATCGGCTTCATCGCAGAGGATAAATATGCATGGAATATGACAGTTACACTTATAAAAGAAGCAATGCAGGTAGCAAAGGCTATGGGACTTGAGTTTGATGAAGATGAGATGATTGAGAGAGTAAGAAATACATCTATCAACTCGCCAGAAGGAAGGACTTCTATATATGCAGACTTAAAGGCAGGAAGACTTACAGAGGTTAATACAATAAGTGGTGCAGTTGTTAAGGCGGGAGACAGACTTGGAATTCCGGTTCCTTCGCATAAAATGATAGTTAATATGGTTCATGCTATTGAGAATAAAAGTAAAAACAATGTCCAGTAAATAAGCATTTAAAGAGTCATTACTGGATTGAATACTGAATTAAATACGAAATGTCTGCAGGTGAAAGGCAGACAGAAGGGAGCAGAGATGATATTTTCATCAATTCACACACAGGATGATTATTCTAATTATCCAAATGCAGTACAGAGAGCTATAGAATATTTAAAGAGCAATGATTTTACTAAAATGGAAACAGGTGTATATGAAATAGAAGGTAAACAGTTATATGCACAGGTATTCGATGCTATGACAGAACCAGTAAGTGATAGAAAACCAGAGGTTCACGAGAAGTACTTAGATGTCCAGTTCCTTGTAACAGGAAGAGAAAAGTTAGGCTTTACACCAGATACAGGAAATTATGAGGTGGATGAAAGATTCGATGAAAGAGATCTTATATTCTACAAGAAGGTAGAAAATGAAGGCTTTATCACATCTACACCAGGATGCTTTTGTGTATTCTTTCCAACAGATGTACATAGACCACAGGTTGCAGATGGAGAACCTATGGAAGTAAGAAAGGTTGTAGTAAAGGTAAGTTTAGAGCTTTTAAAGTAATCAGGCAGATGCATAAGAGCAAAGCTGTCAGTTGTTTAGCAGGGTTTATGACTGATGGTGGAAATGTATAAGATATGGAGGAATTTATGGGTAAGAAAATAATAGCATTATTATTATGCATAACAATGCTGGCCAGTCTTACACTTACAGGATGTTCAACTGACAGTGCAGACGGTCAGGAAGTAAAAATCATAAGAGTAGCATTTAACCAGAATGAGAATCATCCACAGTATAAAGCTATGAAGGAGCTTGGTGAAAAGTTCGAAAAGGCGACTAATGGAAGATACAAGATGACTATATATGCCAATGGTGTACTTGGCGAGCAGGGTTCCATGGCAGAGTTTATAAGAACAGGAGCTCTTGATATGGCTATTGTACCCTGTTCAGTTCCAGAAGGATATGATTCTGATTTTGCTATCGTAGGTGCCCCTTATCTGTATAAGGATATGGATCACTTAAGAAAGGCAACAGAAGCTGGTGTATTCACAGACCTTTTTAAGTCTACAAGGAAATATAATTTTGAGGTTCTTACAATATATACAGCCGGCGAGAGAAACATATATGCAGCTAAGCCTGTTAATTCAGCAGAGGATCTTAAGGGGATGATCGTCAGAGTTAATGATAGTACAACATATCTTAACATGGTTAAGTATATGGGTGGTACTGGTACAGCAATGTCTCAGTCAGAGGTATATACAGCACTTCAGCAGGGCGTTATAGATGCAGGTGAAAACAGTGAGCTTGTATATTCAGATTTCAAGCATTATGAAGTAGCTAAGTATTATTCATATACAAGACATATTGTACACCCAGATGTAGTAGTAGCAAGTACTAACTTCCTTGACAGCTTATCAGAAGCGGATAGAAAGATATTCGACCAGCTTGTCATGGAATCAACAGATTATGAGTTCGATACATTTAAGGATGCTGTAGAAAAGGGCAAGGAAGAAGCAGAAGCCCATGGAGCAATCTTTGTATATCCTGATACTAACGAATTCAGGGAAAAATGTCAGCCATTACTTGATAGTATCGCTAACCAGTCAGATATGACAAAGGATATATATAATAAGGTAGAAGCTCTACGTAATCAGGATTAATGAGGAGGTGTACTTATATGAAAACAGTTAAGAATATACTAGATAAGATAACTTCGTATGCAAGCGTATTCATATTTATCATGATGGTGCTTATGGTAACTTACCAGGTAGTTGCAAGATATATCTTCTCTTCACCAAGCAGTGTGACAGAGATTCTTACAAGATATTCATTCGTATGGTTGATAATCATATCTGCAACTTATATGTTTGGTCAGAGAGAACATATCAATATAGCAGTTTTAAAGGATAAGCTTCCAGGAAAAGCTAAGACTGCGGTAAACATTATAATTGAGTGTGTAACTATAGTGTTTGCAGGACTTATAATGGTATTCGGCGGCTTTAAGATTACACAGATGAATTTCGTACAGTATGATTCAATCTTACATATTCCAACAGGTATTATATATTCTATAATTCCAATATGTGGCGTGATTATTATATTCTACAGCATATATAATATCGGTCTTGAGCTTAAGAAGAAGGCAGAATAGGAGGTAAATATGAGTATAGCATTACAGGTAGCTTTAGTAATGGTTACAATACTGGTAGTACTGCTTGTTATCGGTGCTCCAATCGGTGTAGCCATAGGTATGTCATCAGCAGTTTCAATGATATGTATGATTCCAGCAGATGTTTCTTTCGCAACATCAGCACAGAGAATATTCGCGGGTTCTAACTCGTTTTCACTTATAGCTATTCCATTTTTCATTCTTGCAGGTAACATAATGAATAATGGTGGCATAGCACAGAGACTTGTAAACTGTGCAAAGGTAATTAGTGGACGTATGCCTGGTGCACTTGCACAGTCAAATGTAGTAGCTAATATGTTATTCGGAGCAATCTCAGGCTCAGGTGCAGCAGCTGCTGCTGCCATGGGTGGTACAATCGGACCACTTGAAGAAAAAGAAGGATATGATAAGAACTATAGTACAGCAGTTAACGTAGCATCTGCTCCAGTAGGTATGCTTATCCCACCAAGTAACACTATGATCGTTTATTCAAGCGTTGCAGGCAGTGTTTCTATAGCAGCACTTTTTATGGCAGGTTACATTCCAGGTATTCTCTGGGGTGGTGCAGTTATGGTGCTTGCAGGTATCATGGCTAAGAAGCGTGGATATCAGGCAGAATCAAGAGTTCCACTTAATGTTGCTCTTAAGACTTTATGGCAGGCAATACCAAGTCTTTTACTTATCGTAATCGTAATCGGAGGTATCCTTGGAGGTATCTTTACAGCAACAGAGGGTTCTGCTATTGCAGTAGTGTATGCAACGGTATTATCACTTATATACAGAGCATTTAAGATTAAGGATATTCCTAGAATTGTCCTTGAAGCAGCTAAGACAACAGGTATTATCACATTCATGATTGGTCTTTCATCTATTATGTCATGGGCTATGGCATTTACAGGAATTCCGGATATGATAGCTAAGGCAATACTTGGTCTTACAACTAATAAGTTCCTTATATTACTTCTTATAAATGTATTATTACTTGTAGTAGGTACATTTATGGATGTAACACCAGCGATACTTATATTTACACCTATCCTTTTACCAATCTGTAAGTCACTTGGCATGGATGCTATCCACTTTGGTATATTACTATGCTTCAACTTATCTATTGGTACAATAACACCTCCTGTAGGTACAATCCTCTTTACAGGCTGCCGTGTTGGTGGAACGACAATCGAGAGCGTTATAAAGACACTGCTTCCTTACTTCGGAGTAATCCTTATAGCATTGTTACTTGTAACATATATTCCTCAGATATCAATGTTCCTTCCACATATACTTGGTCTTGTATAGTGTTGGATAATGTTTAATGATTATCAGATAAGATTGATTTATTGAACTGGTACAAATGTGAATCACATCACATTTATATAAACTTTTTTCCTAATATAAAACACCATGAAAGTTTAAAGGCTTTCATGGTGTTTTTTGTAGTTAGATTGATTTTCATGTAATAGATTATGGCATTCAAGAATGGTGTTAAAGTAGAAGTTACAATAGATATAAACAATATAGAAAATAAAGTGACTGAAAGTGATAAGAAATTAATTGATAATAAGCTTAAAGCTGATGAAAAGCTTGTGCTGATTTATGTATATAATATAAATATTAACGTGAGTTTTACTGAAAATTTCACGTTGATTTAACTGGAAATTTTACTGCAAATTTTACGTTGATTTAAGTTGACATATAAATGACCAGATTATAAAATGAAAAAGTTGAATAAGCATGAAAATGCTTATATAAAATTAAAAAGTGAGGTGACGATAATGGACGGGCATGATAGTCCTCGAATAGGAAGCAATGACATAGATTATAAGCCGACAAAGCTATTGTCTGCGTTTCTAAAAGGGACGTGTGCAATAGTCTGTTAAAGTCACCTGTTTTCTAATCTTTGTCATTGTTCTTTTAACATTTTAATAGTGAAAGGAGAATAATGATGAATAAGATTCTATCTAATGTAGTTATTCATAAGGATTATAGCAAAGATATAGTAAGAATCCTTAAAAGTAACAGATCTGATGAGGTAATCCGTAAAAAATTATCGAAATATCATGAGAATGATATAGCTGATGCAGTAAAACTACTAGATAAAGATACCAGAATTCGTCTTTATAAGATTCTTGGTGTTGAGTGGACTGCAGAGGTGTTCTCATATCTGGAGGATACACCAGAGTATATAGAAGAACTGTCTGTGGATGAGGCTGCAGATGTCCTCGAAAAGATGGATGCTGATGATGCCGTAGATATCCTTGATAATGTGTCAGAGGAAGAAAGACAGGCTCTGATATCACATATGGAGAAGGATGCCAAGGAAGATGTATGTCTGATTTATTCATATAATGATGATGAGATTGGTAGTAAGATGACTACTAACTTTATATGTATAAACAACAGGCAGACTATAAAGGGTGCAATGAAAGAGCTTGTATCACAGGCAGAAGAAAACGATAACGTAAATACAATATATGTTGTTGATGACAACAATATATATTATGGAGCAATAGATTTAAAGGATCTTATTGTTGCAAGGGAGTATCAGAAGCTTGAAGATATAATCAGTACATCTTATCCATATGTATATGCTCATGAAAAGATGAGCGAATGTATCGAAGACTTAAAGGATTACAGTGAAGATTCAATTCCAGTATTAAACAAAGATAAAGAAATAATAGGTGTTATCACATCTTCCGATATAGTAGAAGCTGTTGATGAAGAGATGAGTGATGATTATGCAAAGCTTGCTGGTTTAACTGAGGAAAATGACCTTACAGAGGGGCTTTTTGCAAGTATGAAAAAACGACTTCCATGGCTTATATTATTACTTTTTTTAGGCATGGGAGTATCATCAGTAGTAGGCATATTTGAAAATGTAGTATCACAGCTTGCAATTATAGTATGCTTTCAGTCACTTATACTTGATATGGCAGGTAATGTAGGAACACAGTCACTTGCTGTTACAATCAGGGTACTTATGGATGAAAATATATCAGCTAAACAGAAGTTAGAGTTCGTCTTAAAGGAAATGCGTATAGGCTTTGCTAATGGTCTGCTGTTAGGCTCTATGGCGTTTGTATTGCTTGGTATATATATTATAGTTGTAAAAGGCAAGCCATGGCACTACGCATTCGCTATATCAGGCTGTGTTGGAGTATCACTACTGCTGGCTATGCTCATATCCAGCCTTATAGGAGTGCTTACACCTATGTTTTTCCATAAGATAAAGATAGATCCAGCAGTAGCTTCAGGACCACTTATAACAACTATCAATGACCTTGTTGCAGTTGTTACATATTATGGACTGGCTGCCATTGTTCTTATAGGTATGCTGCATATAACGGGCTAATATACATTTTATAATATTTATAATATTTAAAATGTTTAAAATGTTTAAAATCATATTTAACGATTGCAAAATACGAGGATAGAGTGTAAAATTGTAGCGTATATTTTTGAGGATTGTGCTTATACAGAGTATCAAAGCAGGAAAATCCACAGTATATATAGAAAAAAATAGGAGAAATAGTGGAAACATTATAAAGGATTATGGAAGAATTACTTGAGATATTAAAGAGTTTACACCCAGAGGTTGATTATGAAACAGAGGATAAGCTTGTAGACGATAAGATTCTGGATTCGTTCGATATCGTTACATTGATGTCAGAAATCTGGGAGCATTTTGGAGTAGAGATATTAGCAGAGCATCTAGAAGCTAAGAACTTTAATTCTGCACAGGCTATATATAATCTTATTGAAGAATTAGAAGATTAATTATGTGCTGTCACACTGAGGAGTATAGTATTAGTCTAACCCTTAGAGTGACAGCTTTTTAGTGTGATAATAAAACTAAGGAAAAGGACGATATGTTATTTACATCTTATAAGTTTATTTTATTTTTATTAATATTGTTTATATTATACTATGCAATACCGTCAAAACATCAGTGGAAGCTGCTGCTTATTTTCAGTTATGCTTTTTATTTGTTTGCAGGGCCTAAGTATATAATATATATACTTGTATCATCTGTAACTATACATATAACAGCATTATTAATACAGAAGATTACAGATGAACAGAAAGAATATCTGGCAGCTAATAAAGAAACAATGACGAGGGAAGATAAGAAGGAGTACAAGCTTTCATGCAAATCAAGACAGAGAAAATGGCTTGTGTTAGGACTTCTTATTAATTTTGGTATATTATTTGGCGTAAAATATACTGGATTTTTTATTAAAAATGTTAATTCATTTATGAGTATCTTTGGGAAAAATGATGTTTTTCCTTCTGTTAATATTGTACTGCCATTAGGTATTTCATTTTATACACTTCAGGCAACAGGATATTTGATAGATGTATACAGAAATGTAGTCAGGGCACAGACAAATATTTTCCGTACATCATTATTCATATCTTTCTTTCCGCAGCTGATACAGGGTCCTATAAGCCGATATGGAGATTTATCTAAAACTCTATATGAGGCACATGCATTTGACAGTGCTGAGTTCTTTAAAGGAATACAGCGTATCATATGGGGCTTTTTTAAGAAGATGGTGATTGCAGATTGTGTTGCCACAGGTGTTCTTACTATAGTTGGTGACTTAAGTACTTACAATGGAGCATATGTACTGGTTGTTATATTCCTTTATACGTTAGATTTATATGCTGATTTTACAGGTGGAATAGATATAACTATAGGAATTGCACAGTCACTTGGAATAAAGGTTGCAGAGAACTTTGAACATCCATATTTTTCAAAAAGTCTTAAAGAATATTGGAGAAGATGGCATATTACCATGTGCGAATGGTTCAGGATATATGTGTTTTATTCAATATCGTCAGGTAAGACAATAAAGAAAGTAACTAAATTTACTAGAAATCATTTTGGTGAATATATAGGAAAAAGACTGCCTGTATATGCTACCTCTTTTATAACATGGTTTGCTACAGGTATATGGCATGGTGCAAGCTGGAATTTCATACTGTGGGGATTATTAAACTGGATTATTCTTATGGTATCAGAGGAATTCGAACCACGTTATGAGAAATTCCACGAAAAGAATGGATGGAGCAATACATTGGCATACAGGATATTTCAGATGCTAAGGACATTCTTACTTGTGAGCTGTCTGAATCTGTTTGACTGTTATGCGACAGTATCAGAAACAATGAGAGCATTTGCTTCTATATTTACAGCAGGTAACTGGAATATATTATTTAACGGTACACTGCTTAATATAGGATTAAAACAGACTGATTATCTGGTTCTTTTAATTGGTACATTTGTTATGCTTTTAGTAAGTGTCATACAAAGAAAAGGTTCTATCAGGGACAGACTTAATGAGAAGCCATATATATTACGTGCGTTTATATGGGGAATACTTGTTATATGCATATTAGTATTTGGAACTTATGGTATCGGTTATGACAGCAGTCAGTTTATATATAACAGATTCTAGGGATTGAAACACACTTTAAAGATGGGAAAAATATGAGTAAAAAGAAGAAATTAATCAGAATTATTAGTACTTTTATTATATTTGCGGTTGTCTTTATGTTGATTCAGAGGCTGCTTATGCCTAAGTATGTTGATGATGTCGTAGAAGGCAATCTTATAAAAGAATATTATCAGGAAGAAAATAAAGATTATGATGTTATCTTTATAGGTGACTGTGAAGTATATGAAAACTTTTCGCCGGTCAAGTTATGGACAGAATATGGAATTAACAGTTACATTAGAGGAAGTGCTGAACAGTATATATGGCAGTCTTACTATCTTTTAGAAGACACATTAAGATATCATAAACCACAGGTTGTTGTGTTTAATATACAGTCTTTGCAGTTTAATGAGTCACAGTCAGAGGCATATAACAGAATGACTCTTGATGGCATGAAGTGGTCAATGTCAAAGGTAAATGCTATTAATGCATCTATGAAGGAAAATGAGCATTTTATAGAATATGTATTTCCACTGCTTCGTTATCATTCAAGATGGAGTGAGCTGACAGCATCGGATGTAAAGTATATGTTTAAGCAGCCGGATAAAATATCACATAATGGCTATTATATGAGAGTTGATACAAAGCCAGCCAATAATGTGCCAAAGGGGAGAATGCTTACTGACTATAGTTTTGGTGATAACGCATGGAAGTATCTTGATAAAATGCGTGAATTGTGTGATAAAAACGGAATAACACTACTACTTGTAAAAGCACCAAGTCTTTATCAATACTGGTATGACGAATATGACGAGCAGGTAGTTGACTATGCAGATAAGTATAATCTTACTTACATCAATCTGTTGAAAAAGTCAGATGAAACAGGTATAGATTATCAGACAGACACATATGATGCTGGTCTTCATATGAATCTGTCAGGTGCGGAAAAACTATCAGTATATATTGGAAATATTTTACAAAATGATATGAATGTATCAGATAGAAGAGATAATAAGGAATTGTCTGATATATGGAACAAAAAGATAGGTGAATACGAAGCTGATATAAAGAAACAGTGCGAATATTACAATGTTACATTACAAAGATGATGTAAAATATCAGCAAGGCAGAAAAGGAAGGATAAAATGTGTGGAATAAGCGGGATATTTAACTGGAATAAGAAAGAGGAAATAAGCAGAAACATACTTGATAATATGTTAGAAAAGATAAAGCATAGAGGTCCGGATGGAAAAGATATGTATGTAGATGACTGTGTGGGGCTTGGATTTAACAGACTTAGCTTTTTGGATCTTAATGGTGGTATGCAGCCTATTTCCAATGAAGATAACAGTATTGTAATGGTGTGTAATGGAGAAATCTTTAACTATAAAGAATTAAGAGCCGGACTTATAAAAAATGGACATAAATTTCGTACAGAAACAGATATCGAAACTATAATACATCTGTATGAAGAGGAAGGTATAGAATGTGTTAAAAAGTTAAATGGACAGTTTGCAATAGCACTTTATGACAAGAATAAGAAAACGCTTATGCTTGTAAGGGATCATGTAGGAATATGTCCGTTGTTTTATACAGCATGTGATGAAAGAATCATATTTGCATCAGAGATAAAGGCTATACTAGAATATCCTAAGATAGAGCGAAGGATTAATATGAAGGCTGTTGACCAGCTTATGAATTATCCGGGTGTGGTATCGCCTGATACATTTTTTAAGAATATATATTCAGTAAAGCCTGGACATATGCTTATTATAAAACCTCATGAAGATATTAAAGATGTTGAATACTGGGACCTTATATATAAGAATGATGAGGAAGATAAGGGCGAAGCTTACTATGTTGAAAAATTAAGAGAACTTTTAAAGCAGGCAATATCAAGAAGACTTATAGCTGATGTTCCTATTGGATTCTATGTATCAGGTGGACTTGACAGCTCAATGGTTGCCTGTTATATAGGAAAATATCTTCTTAACAGTTACTATTCATTTTCAGCCGAGATAGGAGAGGGAGATCTTGATGAAAGTCGTTTCCAAAAGCTTGTACATGAGCGTGTAAAGTCAGAACACCTTAAAGTAAAAGTAGCAGAAGATGAAATATGGAATAACATACCGGATGTTATATATCATGCAGAAAGTGCCGTAAAGGAAAGCTACGATACAGCAGCATATCTTCTTTCACAGCTTGTAAGTACAACTCCTGCAAAGGCTGTTCTTACAGGTCAGGGAGCAGATGAATATTTCTATGGATATGTTGGATATATGGTAGATGCTTTCCGTAGAATGACAAAGGAAGAATGTGAGATTAACGAAAGATTATGGGGAGATCCATATTTCCAGTTTAAGAGGAATCATGGGGAAATACGAAAAATACATACCAGGTTATACAGTAAAGATATCCGTACAGAGATAGACAGTTTCTCAGCATTTGCAACAAGTCCTATAGATGTAAATAAAGTAAAAGGATTAAGTTCACAGAAGAGAAGGTCATATATTGATAACAAATTAAGATTGTCAGATCATCTTCTTGGGGAACACGGCGACAGAATGTTTTTCTCACATTCAATCGAGGGAAGACATCCATTCCTTGACAGGGAGCTTATAGATTTTGTTATCACAATTCCTGATAAATATAAGCTTAGGGGAGTTAATGAAAAGTATATCTTGAAAAAAGCTGGTGAAGGGATAGTTCCGGATGAGATTCTTAAAAGAAAGAAGTTCCCGTTTCAGGCACCAGGCATGTCAGCTATGATTAAGAAACCTGCCAAGATAGATTATCTTAACGAGGAGCTTATAAGAAAACAGGGGATATTTGATGCTGATTATGTTCTTGAACTAAAGAAGATGTACAGTTCTAAAGATTTCAAGCTTATGGGTGCATATGAGATAGACTATCTGCTTATAGTGA
>ENA-OPXG01001372-OPXG01001372.1-human-gut-metagenome-genome-assembly--contig:-NODE-1372-length-11471-cov-3.512877_pt1 | contig 11471 bp, 8 predicted proteins | sample MGYA00241519_ERZ502030 | MGnify/ENA primary metagenome ERZ502030 (study PRJEB25962, sample SAMEA2041937) | human gut metagenome | biome: human gut; feature: human-associated habitat; material: faeces...
CGGCTATCTGGTCTTCGTCCACAGTGACCCGCTCGCGGCTGAGTTTCTCCTCCCATGCCGCTTTTATACGGTTCAGTTCCTCTTGCAAATTGGCTTCCTGGTCACGGTAGTCGGCGGCCAGTTCAAAATTTTGGTTTTTTACCGCCTCGTTCTTCAAGGCATGTACGGCGTCGATGCGCTTTTCCTGTTCCTCCATTTCTTTCGATACGGGAGAGTGGGTGATGTGTATGCGCGACCCGGCTTCGTCCAGGGCGTCGATGGCTTTGTCCGGGAAACAACGGTCGGAAACGTAGCGCTCCGTGAGCCGTACGCAGGCACGGATAGCCTCGGGCGTGTAGCGCACATTGTGATGGTCTTCGTAACGTTCCTTGATATTGTCCAGTATCTGTACGGTTTCCTCCGGTGTGGTCGGTTCCACCATGACTTTTTGGAAACGGCGTTCCAAAGCGCCGTCTTTTTCGATGCTTTTCCGGAATTCGTCCGTGGTCGTAGCCCCGATACACTGTATCTCTCCCCGTGCCAGCGCGGGTTTCAGCATATTGGCCGCGTCCATGCTGCCCGGTGCCGAACCGGCACCGATAATCGTGTGAATCTCGTCGATGAAAAGAATCACGTCCGGATTCTTTTGCAGTTCGGTGAGAATGCTGCGGATGCGTTCTTCAAACTGCCCGCGATACTTCGTGCCGGCCACTACGGCCGCCATGTCCAAGGCTATCACGCGTTTGTCGAACAGGATGCGCGACACCTTTTTCTGTACGATGCGCAAGGCCAGTCCTTCCACGATGGCCGATTTGCCCACGCCCGGTTCACCTATTAATATAGGGTTGTTCTTTTTCCGTCGGCTTAGGATTTGTGACACGCGTTCTATTTCTTTTTCGCGACCCACCACCGGATCCAGGATGCCTTCTTGGGCGGCGCGTGTCAGGTCGGTGCCGAAATTGTCCAGAACCGGCGTGTTGTTGGCCGATTTCCTTTGCGGCTGTGCCGTTTGCGTGGCGGTGTGTCCCTGTTCGTTCATCGGGTTTCCCGCCGAGGATTTGTTTTCATATTCGTCCTCCTCGTCCTCGTCCGGAAAACCGAAGCCGGACTGTACGTCCGATTTCTCAGCCTTTTGGGTGAGCAGGTTCAGGATGTCTGTATAATGGATGCTGTTTTCCTCTAAGATACGGCATGCATTGTTGTCTTTTTCTTTCATAATGGCTAAAAGTATGTGTTCGGTGTCGGCCACCTGGGCCTTCAGCATGCGTGCTTCGAGCAAGCAAAGGCGCATGATTTTAGAGGCCTTCTCGTTTAAAATGATTTCATGGTCCGCGTCAGGCATTTCCTGCATGGCGGAACCTTGTATGGATTGCTCTGCGCGTAGTTTCACCGAGCGGAAGTCCAGATTGAGCAAGCGGAGGATTTGGATGGCCTTGCCTTCCCCGTCCCTGATCAACCCGAGTAATAGGTGTTCCGGAGCTACACATTCATTGTGCAGCCGTAGCGCCTCCTCCTTGCTGTAAATGAGAACCTCTGATATTTTAGGTGAAAATTGATTGTTCATGCTCTGCAAATTCCTCTGATTAATGACTCTACTGGCAAAATTAACTATATTATTGGAATTACCATACAAAACACGTGCCAAAAAAAGATTAGGGCGCATTAAGTTTTTCTAAAAATAGTAAGGTTCTTCACAAAATGAGAACTCATATCATCATTTAATCGAGTGAGCAATTTCTCTATTGAGCCTAAGGTAGCGAGATATGGGCGTGATGCACCAGAACCTATTAAGAAATTGATATTTGCAGATTGAATATAATATGTTAATTCCTTGATGTTCATAATTTGACAATCCTAATTTATATTATTCATGTTTCTTATAATTCTCTACCTGCTCCAGAACTTTTTGGAAGACTTCTTCATCCCATTGAGGAGGATAATCCTCTTTGTAGAGAAGATAGGTAAGTTGGTTGGCGAGTTTGCTTTTTAGGTTGTCGTTATTTAGCCAATCGGCATAAACCGCGGTATCATCAATCAGTGTCTTGATTTTCTTTGCCAACCCAATACAACGCTCATCCGCATACTCAAAACCATGTTTGTCCCGCACCTCGACAAGTACATCGAAGAAAGCTTTCTCCTCGAAAGTGATACCCAAAACCTTGAATTTCTCGCTATCAGCTTTAAGCTCTTTCAGAATGTCCATCAACTTGTCCGACAACCCATTGATTTTGTATGAAACAATGTCACATACATCATTCACTACGTTTTGTGTCACTTCATTGGTGAATGTTAACTTGTCTCTTGTATTATAGGCATCTATTGTATCTTCAAGCATCTTCTGGAAATGTTCGGCTTGTATCTTGTTTGTCTGGCTGTATGCTCTGATCGCTTTGGCTACGAGTTTGCAGAGAATTTGGAACTTGGTGAACGGCATCTTTATATCTTCCACCTCTTTGGCGAATGAGTCGCTGAAAATATTTTCTTCAACACCTTCATTCATTACTCGTTCCACCCCGCTTGCAAGAATTGCTTCCTGAACCATCTGTTCCACATGCCTGTTCATGCTTTCCGTGTCGTGCTCTGCGGCAGTCATTTTATTCACGTAAGAGCAGATTCCCATGAAGCATTGACTCCATGCTACCTCTTTTTCTGTCAGAATACCGGCAGGGTTACAGATATTATAAGCAGAACGCAGGCGTTTGACATGTTCCTTGAAAAGTTTGAGGAAAGAAACCTCACCTTTCCGTTCAACACTGTTGGCAAGGATATATTCAGCCGCTTCCTGAATGAACTGAAGTCGGGCAAGGTCATTATTCCCGAAAAAACGGTCAAATACCAATCCAGACAATCGCTCTTGCAAAAGTTGCAGTTCATTCCGCAATACTTCATGTGCAACCTCCAAATCTTCCTGTGGCCCAACTTCGCCACCATATTTTTTCATGGCCTTTTTCATCTCCTCGCGAATACCTATGTAGTCAATGATAAAACCACACTCTTTTGTGCCGAATTTACGATTTACACGCGAAATAGTTTGAATAAGCGTATGTTTAGATAGCGGTTTGTCATTATAGAGCATCGTCAGGCAAGGCACATCGAATCCCGTAATCCACATATCTACATTGATAGAGATATGGAAATTCGATTTTTCCGATTTGAACTCAGAATCAAGGAATTTACGATATTCTTTGTCTCCAAGCAGATTGTAAAGTTCCTTTTCGTCGTCCTTGTCTCTGGTCATAACCATATTGACAAATGCGATGTCATTCAGCTTATTCTTTTCGTCTGCTGTCAATACAAGTTCGTTCAATGCTTTCTTTTTCTCGAACCATTCGGGCTGCATCTCCCGCATGATTTTATACAACCTGAATGCTATCTTACGGTCTGCGCAAGTAATCATGGCCTTTTGCAGACGGTCTGTTGTTTCAGTTCGACGCTTGTAATCTTCTATAATGTCTTTTGCAACATGGCGCAGGACATCTTCATCACCGATAATTACCTCCATGCTTGACATGGCAGCCTTGCTCTTGGCAATATCCTCCGGCGTTGCCCCCTCATCTGCACATAGGCAATAATACTCTTCTACTTTCTCCGCTTGTTCTTTATTTAGGAACACACGAGCTAATCGAGGGTCATATTTAATAGGGACTGTGATGCCGTCATCCTCCGACTCCTTCATTGTATATTGGTCTACAACCTTTCCAAATACATGTATGGTTTCGTCAATGGGAGTTCCAGTAAAACCCACATAGGTAGCATTCGGCAACGCATCCCGCAAATATTTAGCAAATCCGTATGTGATCTTCGCTCCAATCCTATCGGCTTCTCCTTCGGTTTGTATGGATAGTTTCGATCCGAGATTGTTCTGAGAACGATGGGCTTCATCACTTAGGCAAATGACATTGGAGCGTTCTGTCAGCAATCCTGTGGTTTCTGCAAATTTCTGGATAGTCGTGATATAGACACCTCCGGTTTTACGCGTGCTCATCTCTTCTGCAAGTTCTTTCCTTGTCTCAAAGACTTTCACGGCTTCATCTTCAAGATACTGCTTCGAGCGACAGAATAGTTTTCCACTTTGTGTTTCCAAATCCTCCCGATCTACTATGATAAGAATAGTTGGACTACCCAGTTGCTTTCTGCATCGTAAAACCAGTTGGCGTGCAAGGAACAGCATGGTATAAGTTTTTCCACACCCTGTGGCTCCGAAATATGTACCACCTTTGCCATCACCTCCGACAGAACGCAAATGATTCAGGATATGCTCTCGCAGCTTGCGCGTAGCAAAGAACTGCGGATAGCGACATACGATTTCAGTCGTGTCATCTTCTTTTGTCGGATCTGGGAAATAGACATAATCCCGTAATATTTCCAATATGCGTTCCGGTGAAAGTGCTCCACGAATGAGTGTACGAAGCGTGTCCAGTCCCTTTCCTGCCTTATCCTCATTTTCAATCTTTTTCCATTCATAGAAAAATTCAAATGGCGTGTATGTCGTACCCAAAGCATTTTTTGCTCCATCACTGATTACTGCCAATGCACAATATTTCAGCAATGCCGGAATATCCCGCATATAACGTGTACAAATTTGCGTATGGGCATCGCGTATCGTGGCATTCTGCTTGGTCGGATTTTTCAATTCGATGATGCAGACGGGTATGCCATTTATAAAAAGCAGAATGTCAGGGCGACGATTCTCACGACCTTGCCCCATGACAAACTGATTGACGCAACGGAAAATATTATGGTCGGGATGCTCGAAGTCAATGTACTCCATGCGGAACGGATTATCCCGACTATCACTATATGCAAAATCGTAACCGTCACGATTAAGAGTAAAAAAGCATTCCGGAGAGCGTAATAGTCATTCTGTCCACCTGTATTACGCAGATTGGCGACAATGCCGTCCATCTCGGAGGTAGTCAAATTCTTGTCCTTGTATTGAACGGCGAGAAAATTCCTTAAATCCTCTTCAATGAGTGGATCTGTATATTTACGGTGAATGTCATCACCAAGTGTATATTGCCAATGTGCCTCGCGGAGAAGTTCGATAGTTGCTTCCTCGAATTGACTTTCATAATATTTCCCTTTGTTTGCCATAATCGTTGCTATTTAAGAATGTATGACATGTTGAAGCAATGCCGGACAAACTTCACGTGAAAGCCGATCGGCTTCTTCGGCTATCTGTTTGGCTTCGTTGGCACATTTATAGATATTGACGATTGCTCGTTGAATTTCAATGGGTGGGAGAGGTATTTTTACACGACACATCTCATCAAATTCAAAAAATTCATGCGCACTTCCTTTGGACATATAACGAGCATATCTATCAAATTCAGGTCGTGATACCCACATCCACAAAAAATACGGCTCAATTATTTCCTCATTTGTGATTTTGAAGACTCCATAAGCGGAAGAAACTGTACAATCAGCTCCGGTTCTATATGCAATGGATATTTTCTCTCCGTTTCTTGTTGTTGCTCTATTATATCCGAACTGTCCAGTTCTCACAATCTTATCTGATTTAGAATTTAATGCGACTTGTTTCGGAGCCTGAAAAACTTTTGTGTTTGCAATACCTTGAGATAATCGAACTGATAAATCGACATTTCGCTCATCACACTCTTCAATATATGGTCCAATCTCCTGCAAAGAATATTTATGTTTCAGTTCCTGAATATAGCTTTGGCAAACTTGCATAAGCGGAGCTGCCTTAGCCTCGTTTTGTTCTTTGATTTCCCTAAATGCTTTCCACGCATTCACCACTTTCTGCTGTTCGTCTGGAGATGGTAGTGGAATAAGTAATTCGCCTAATTTACGTAGATTGTATTCCGCTCTCTGACTGGCAAAATTATCATAATCTACATATCTGTAGAATTCACTTCGCCTAAGATAAAGGGTTAAAAATTCCGCAGATAATTTTGATTGGTATTTCTCTTTTATGTAAAACACTTGATACAGATGAGAAACAATGCACATATCTCCTGTCCTATAAGCCAAAGAACCTATATTTAGTCTTGATGGGTTATAAACGATATCACCATGTCTAACCACTTTATAAGGCTTTAGATTAATGTTATCAGTAAGAGCCTTAGTCGGTTGAAACTCACCATTGCTATTCACTCCTTCAATAAGGTCAATGCCATATTTGAGTGAAGAATTGTTTTCACGTCTTTGGGAAATATAATCTCCGAGTCTAACCCATTTTACATTACCAGCCTTCATATCACTCCTCCTTTCCGTGTTGTTCCAAGAAGAAACGTTTTTGCTGTTCTATCTCCCGGCTCAGTTCTTCTTCAGTCGGCATATATGCCATATATTTAGCTGCAAACAGTTGTTCGCTACCATTAAGGACAGAATATTTAGCCATCACCTTATCGGTCTCAGTGCAAAGCAATATACCTATGGTTGGGTTGTCATTCTCATCTTTTACAAGGTCATCATACATCCGTATATACATGTCCAATTGTCCCACATCCGCATGTGTCAGAGGATGTGTTTTCAATTCAAACAGCACATAACGCTTGAGCTTGATGTTATAGAATACGAGGTCAATGTAAAAATCACCGGTATCTGTTGAAATATGTTTCTGTCTGTCGACAAAAGCGAACCCGCGTCCTAATTCCATGATAAATTGTTGCAGATGGTCTATTAAGGCTTGTTCCAATTGGCTCTCGTCATATTTGCTATCCTTGCGGAAGCCCAAAAACTCGGCAACCACCGGACTCTTTATATACTCCAATGGATCATTGGCTTCAATATCGGGAGATGGTAAAGCCAATCCTTCTCTTATACAAGCCATACGGCGGCCATAGTATTGTGTACCGATATTCCGACGAAGAGTTCTTGAACTCCACATCTGTTCCGATGCCTCTTTCGCATACCACTCCCTGGCCTTAGGGTCTGCAACTTGTATAATTGTGCGGAAATGCGTCCATGTCAAATTGTGAACGCACGCGTTCACAATTTCCAAATCACTGAAACACAGATAAAATTGACGAAAGTAATCCAGATTTCGCTTGCTGAACGTATTGCCGTATTTAGGCATCAACTGTTCTGCCAATGTTTTAATCAACCGAGTACCATACTGCGCACGAGCTTCTCCATGCTGTTCTTCTTCCACTATACGACGCCCGATATGCCAATAGGTAAGTACCGTAATTTGATTGGCTGCCGCGTATGCCTGTTGACGGCCTTGTTCTATGATGTTTTGAATGTCATCAAAGAGTGTATCGGTTGTTATATTATGATGTTGCAACTTATTCTTTTCCATACCCTAAAATTTTGAAAGCGTTTACGAGTTCCGTTTCGTTTGCATCCCATCTCTTCTTCAGCGCATCAAATTTATGACTCATTTCGGAAAGAGCAGACTGATAGTCTATTTCCGTATCTCGATCTACAAACTCAATGTATCTGGAGGGTACGAGGGAATATCCCTTTTCCTGAATTTCGTCACGATGCGCAGCATAGTACAATTCCGGCTCGGCATATTCTGCAAAATTTTCGGTTTGCCAGTTGAAATATATTTGACGTACTCTGTCTATGTCCGCTTCTGCCAGACGAACATATTTCTTCTCGTATATATTACTGTTCCAAGTCCGCAAGTCGATGAACAGAATCTCACCTGTGCGGTTACGAAGTTGCCTTCCATGCCATGGTCCGCCTTTCTTGTTGTTGTTCAATATCCAAAGAGTGACGGATATATCGGTAGAATAGAACATGTTTCGTGGCAAAACGATAATAGCCTCCACTTTGTCGCTTTCGATTAGCTGTTTACGTATTTCCTGCGTATCGCTGTCATCCAAAGCTCCGTTAGCAAGTAGGAAACCCGCTATTCCACGACTGACATTCAATTTGTTAAGAATATGAAGAATCCACGCATAGTTGGCATTGCTGGTAGGAGGCACTCCATAGCCTTGCCACCGGGGATCGGTTTCAAAACCTCCGTATTCGGCATATTTCTTCAAATTGAACGGCGGATTCGCCATGATATAATCAAACTTGAGTTCCTTATGCTGGTCATCGGAGAATGTAGACACGGCTCTATCGCCCAAATGGTAGGAGATGCCTCGGATAGCCAAGTTCATCTTCGCAAGACGATAGGTTGCCGGTTCTGATTCTTGCCCATACACATTGACGGCTTTCGTATTTCCGCCGTGAGCCTCTATGAACTTTGCAGCTTGAACAAACATACCTCCAGAACCACAACAAGGGTCATAGACAGTCCCATCAAAAGGTTCAATAAGTGAGGCGATAAGCTCTACGATAGAGTGTGGCGTATAAAATTCTCCTTCCTCTTTATCTGCGTTGATGGAAAAAGCCTGCAAAAAATACTCATATACACGTCCTATAAGGTCGTGGTCATTGAATTTCTGTGGGTCTATCTTGTTTATTTCATCCACTACGCTTTTCAGAACTCCTGGTTCAAGGGCTGTTTTCGTGAAAATCTGCTGCGGAAGAGCATTCTTCAGCTTGGGTTCGTTGTCATCCAAAGTTTTTATAGCCGTATCGAAAGCGATAGCCATACCGGTAGGCGATGTGAGAATCAGCTCGTCCCAAAATGTTTCATCTGTTAGAAAAAACACTCCGTCCTGCATATATTGATTGGGACGAGACAATTGCAGTTCAATGAAATCCGTATCATTAATGCCCTGCACTTCCACTATCTCATGTCTGATTTTCTCCTTTTGCTGTTTGAACCGTTCTCCTATGAATTTCAAAAATACAAGGGTCAACAGCAAGTCGCGTTTGTCTGTCATGGCTGCACGCCCACGCAGACTGTTACGACAATTGAAAAGTATCGTTTCCAGGGTTTCTTCCTTTACCGGTTTATTCTGTTTCTTAGCCATTTTACTATTTTATCAGTTCAGTATTCAACTTAAAAGCATTTGCATCAATTCCCATTTGGTAAATCTTAATATCAGGATTAAGCTTTCGTGCAACGCTTATTATTTTTGATTTCTCATCTGTATCCATATTAATTCCTAGATAAACAGACTCAAAGCACTCTCCTCCGATTTCTGAAAAAGCTCGAACCTCTTTCCAATCAATCGGTCCCTTATCATCATTTTGCCTCGGCAATAAACTCATATATGTCGGCCAAGGGTCTAAAATAAACAGTCTGACCTCTTGTTCATGTTCCCAAGCCTTTGCCTTTGTGGACAACTGATAATGGAAAAAATCTTTTGCATCCCTGAAATAATCAGGCTTCTCTACAATATCCTTATATTGTACTTCCACCACAGAACAACTAATCATGATTTTTCCATATATTCTCGAAAGATACTTTTGGGCTTTCTCCATATCCAGACCAACACAGATGCCTTTGTGCTTGCTATAATAGCTCCACATCAAGATTGAATCATGTATTTTGGAGAGGCTACATATCCACACCTCTTCTCTGGTTCTACGAAATGGATCTCTTCTCAATTCTTCAATTATTTCCGGAGTCCATCCACCACAGGCTTCTTTCGGAACATTAGAAAAATCAATTAACGATGGGTGACAATCAAACGGGTCGTTCAACTGCGTAGCATTGGTAAATTGAAGATTACTATGATATAGCATCATCAATCCACCGTTAAAATCCAGATATTTATATAATTTGACTGCTCCCATAAATTTATTATTCCGTTCTCAACAAGTCATCCACAGTTACACCCAATACTTTGGATATTTGAATTAACGTCTCCACATTGGGTTGTGTTGTATTGGTAACCCATTTGGAGATTATGGCAGGATCTTTATCCAATTGTTCTGAGAGCCATTTATTGCTTTTATTTTTCTCTGCGAGAACGACTTTGATTCTGTTCAGTAATTTACGTTCCATGTTTATATGCCTATCCAATATGATTACAAAGGTACAAATTATCTAGGAATATATTTGATTCAAAAGGTTATATATTGTAGGAAAAGCACAAAAAAGTGATTAAAACATCAATTTTAGAAACATAAATTTATGGCGTATACTCTGTTTGGAGTAAGGAAGACCATATTTTACTCCAATATATAGGGGAGGGATTATTTTTGAATATTATAGCTTTGTGGGAACTTTACGGTATCAAATTAACGCACAAATAACACTTGACAGTTATATATCAGATAGATATAAATTGCACTTCGGTTCAAGCGTGGAACTGCAAGCCACACTTAACTTGAAGGTTGTAGGAAGCCTTTGACGCAGATGTAACAATAGCAGCCCACGCTATAGCGTAAGAACCACTATGCTATCCCTTGCGTCAATTTGAAAATTTCCTACGTTTTCAAGTACAAGATAAGCATAACGCTTCTTCTTCTTCTTTCTTATGTCTTGGATAGAGTAGCCCTCCACCCGACTACAAAAGTACAAAAAAGTTGTAATAAAAGCTTTATAATGGGCAAATTATTGTGACTTAGGAAGTTGATTTTATAATTTCATTCCTCGATTTTGTCTTTTGCTTGTTGGTAAACCTAACGCTTTCATAAATTCGTCTTTCTTTTGCCTGAACCAACTAATGTGTGAAACGCCATCGATTTTAAGGTCTTCTTCGGCTGCGGTTGTGGCATCCGTCTTACGGATTGGACTTGCGATTTTTTCTCTGCCTGTTTTGCTCGGTTTTTGTAGCGTAGATAATCGTTCAAATCTTTATGTTCGGCATAGTGTTTACTCATATCCCGAAGCCTGTCACCGAACATCTTTTTCAGATTTTCATAGTCTGTCTGTCCTGCTCGGTCGTTGTCAGGGAAACATCCGATTCGGGAATATGGGCATGAGGATGGGGAACAAGTTTGGTGGTGATTTTTATTAGTTTTCATGGAGATTTGTTTATTATGTTTGGGTTGCAACCGACAATGTTACCCTATAGCATGTGAAACCGCCCGTATACATTCTGCGCCATATGATTTTCCGTTCTGCTGCAAACGATTCTTCAATCTTCTGAGAACGATTTTCGGAGGTGCTGACTCCGTCTTACAGACTCTTCCCTGCTGAAAACGGGATAAAGGGAAAGTACGGATGTTTTCCGGATTTATATCCTTACTGTCCCACCTCCCACAAACAGTTTTTCTCCCGAAAAGGTTCGCTTCCTTCAGACCTCTTCTGTACCAACGTTTTAAGGTGAACTTTCTATCGTACAATCCTTCACCGGGATTTCACCGGAAAACGGGTTGTCCGCATGAAACTGTTTTTAACGAATTTGCAGTTGCATTGGTTTTCAACGCGTTACGGTGAAGGGCTTGACAAAGGCTTTTTCATGTCGTATATTTGCAAGTGGAAAACATAACAGAAAACACAAAGCCTATGGACTTCAAGAAAATCGCGCATGCCGCCGTCTGTCGGTGGAATGAAAAACGTCATACGGACAAAACGTCGGATACCCATCGTACTTCCTTACCGGAGGCCGCACCCGCCGTCCGTGAGGTAGCATCCCTAAAAGCCGCCAGCCTTGAATCCTCCCTCGGCGACTTCCTCGCCGAACGATACGAGTTCCGTTTCAACGTGCTCACCGAAGCCACGGAAT
>ENA-OPXG01001374-OPXG01001374.1-human-gut-metagenome-genome-assembly--contig:-NODE-1374-length-11450-cov-3.097323_pt1 | contig 11450 bp, 11 predicted proteins | sample MGYA00241519_ERZ502030 | MGnify/ENA primary metagenome ERZ502030 (study PRJEB25962, sample SAMEA2041937) | human gut metagenome | biome: human gut; feature: human-associated habitat; material: faeces...
CTGGTTGCCGCCGGCGACACAGCCCGTGCCGCAGCAGACGAGAATTTTACGTTTTTCCGCGTCGCGCGCGGCCATGTAGTCGGCCTGCAGGGCGCGGAACTGCTCCAGGGATTCGATTCTCTGACGCATTACGCACCCTCCTTTTCACGCAGCTCCTCGATGAGATCCACGGCCTTGTCGGGGGTCATGGCCGGGTGCACCGTGTCGTTGACCATGACAACCGGGCTCAGGCCGCACGCGCCGAGGCACGCCACAGTCTCCAGCGTGAACAGCCCGTCGTCCGAGGTCTTTTTCTTGCCGGAAAGGCCCAGATACTCATACACCGCATCGTAGATCGGGCCGGATTTGCGCACATGGCAGGCTGTGCCGGCGCAGACCTTGATGATGTGCTTTCCCTTGGCTTCGAGCGAAAAGTTCTCGTAAAACGTCGCTACGCTGTAGACGCGGGATACGCTGATATCCAGCGTATCAGCGATGAGCGTCAGGTTTGCCTCGCTCAAGTAGTTGTACTCCGCCTGCACATCCTGCAAGATAGCAATAAGATTCGCCGCATTGTTCTCATGCGCGGCAAGGATGCTCAGGACCTTCTCTGTGTCAGGTTTCATGGTTGCCCTCCTATCTAATCCTGACAGCGATTATACCGTAAATATTTTAGCGTTTTCAACATATTGCTACAAAAACAGCGATTGATAATTTCTATGTATGAATCTACTTAATATTTTTTGATAGGCATTTTTGTATTAGGGAACCTCTGATTTAATCCGCACTACCATACAGGTTCGAGATATGGTATAATAACACCATCAAAACAATGGTGGTGCCGGACAATGAAGCAGGAAACATTTACAGACATCGAGTACAGCTACCGCAAGAAGAAAACCAAGCGGGAAAAATTTCTGGAAATCATGGATGAGATTATCCCCTGGGAAGAATGGGTTGGTGTAATCGAACCATACTACCCCAAGGGGAAGCGTGGCCGTCCTCCCATGGGAATCGAGAAAATGCTGCGGATGTATCTGCTTCAGATTTGGTTTAACCTGTCGGATCCGGCGACTGAGGATGCAATCTATGACAGCTATGCCATGCGGAAATTTACGGGCATTGAGTTTATGACAGAATCCGTTCCGGATGAAACGACCTTGTGCAAATTCCGTCATCTGCTGGAGGCAAATGGCCTGAATAAGCTGTTTTTTGATGCAATCAACCGGGTTATGGTGGCAACGGGGCACATGATGAAGGGCGGCACGATTGTGGATGCTACCATTATCAATGCCCCCGGATCCACCAAGAACACAGACAAAGCACGCGACCCGGAAATGCACCGGACGAAAAAGGGCAATGAGTGGAAATTCGGGATGAAACGCCACATCGGCGTGGATGCAGGTAGCGGGCTTATTCATACGATTACTGTTACTGCGGCAAATGAGCATGACATCACAGAAGCAGCGAACCTGATCCGGGAAGACGACGAGGTTGTATACGGAGATTCCGGCTATCCGGGGATTCAGAAACGCCCTGAAATCAGGCAGAATGAGCACTTTTCCAACATCGACTTCCGCATCAATCGCCGTCCGAAGAGTTTACCCAAAGTAAGCGACAACACAATCGACTGGGAACGCTACATTGAAAATCGCAAATCTTCTGTTCGCTGCAAGGTAGAGCACGCATTTCGAATCATAAAGTGTCAGTTTGGCTACAGGAAAACGGTATATCGCGGGTTGAAGAAGAATGAGAATCGCTTGTATGCCATGTTCGCCTGTGCCAATCTATATTCGCTTGCGATTGCCGGGCGAAAACTTCCCACAACCTGATATAGGGGTAGTCTGCCCTTTTTTAGGAAATCATGATTGAAAATCCGTGGAATAATGGATTTTTCATCCAAATAGCCTTTATCAAGTGCAAAAATTGGCCCATATATTGTTTAGGAACGGAATGAAAGCGATTTATTCAGAGGTTCCTTAGATAAGCTACACTCCATGGGTAAGGAAGCCTCAGTACAAACGTGTTACCCTGAGCCAGAAGCCAAATGGCTTAGAGCAGCACTGATATTCAATAAAGTCTTATTGATCCAGCTAATGCAAAAGGCAACACAGCCCATGCATATTTTGCGCCGCTGTAAACCTGCTAAAAAGTCAAGCCCTAAATAATGTATCCTGAATAATAGAAAAAGCCTTATATTTCAATCCATAGAGGCCAATCTGTGGTACAATAGGAGCAAGGGAACTGGCAAAAATCCAGCAAAAACCTTGCACCTGGAGGGCAACTATGTATCGTTACAGCAATGGCCAGATCAGCTTGGCGGATTTCAAACAGCCGGTGGGTATGAATCTGAAGGAAAGCAACCGTTGGGTAAAGAAAGCCCAGACGATCCCCTGGCCGGAGATTGAGAAGCGCTGCGCCGCCCTATTCACCAACCGGAAAGGGAATGTGGCCAAGCCGCTGCGTCTGGCCTTGGGAGCCTGCATCATTCAGGCGGAGTATGGCTATTCTGACGAGGAAACCGCGCTTCAGATTCAGGAGGACCCATATCTTCAGTATTTCTGCGGGCATCCTGGCTATGATGATGAAAAGCTGCCCTTTGCTCCGTCTTTGATGGTGTATTTCCGCAAGCGCCTGACGTCGGAAGTGCTGGGTGAGATCAATGAGATGATCGTGCGGGACGCAAAGGAGCGTCAGGCCAGAGAAGCCAAATCCAAGGATGACGATGATGATTCTGACGGCCAGCCGGGAACTGGCGGAAACAGCGGCACTATGATCGTGGATGCCACCTGCGCGCCGTCCAATATCCGTTATCCTCAGGATGTTTCCCTGCTCAACGAGGCCAGGGAGAACGCCGAAACGCTTTTGGACGTTCTTCACGATCCCGCGGGCGGAAAAGCCTCGAACCTACCGCAAACGCGCCCGGAAAGATTACCTGAAATACACAAGATGCCGTAAACACACCGCGAAAATGACCCGCAAAGCCATTGGGAAGCAGCTGGCTTACCTCCGGCGCGACCTGGATGCCATCGATAGCAAACTGTCCCTCGGAAAAAATCTGCCCCCTCGCCATGCGGAGCGTTTGGGCACGATCCGCGCCGTCTATGAGCAGCAGAAGTACATGTACGATAACCGTACCCACAGCGTACCTGACCGGATCGTCAGCGTGAGCCAGCCCTTCGTTCGGCCCATTGTGCGGGGAAAAGCGGGAAAGCCGGTGGAGTTTGGCGCGAAGCTGGACATCAGTGTCGTTGACGGATGGACGCGGCTGGAGTGCTATTCTTTTGACGCCTACAATGAGGCGGGAAATCTGCGGGAAATGGCAGAGCGGTTCCGAGCGCGAGAGGGGCATTACCCCAGCCGGATCCTGGCGTACAAAGGTTTTCGAAGAGCGCCCGGATGGCGTCCTCCGTATCCCCGCTGACGCATAGCGGCAGGCAGATGTCCAAATCACCGTTTTCGAATGCCGGCTGCGTTTCATCATAGTAGGGCGGCAGCTGCGCGATGAACTGTTTCCAGAAGGCGCCGCAGTCTTCCTGAGTCAGGCTGCCCTCCGCCTGAAACAGTGCTGGCGGTTTAGGCACGCCCGCGCAAGTTCATCTTCGCTGCAAATTCCGCTCATTCTCGCAAGGTCAGTTACGGCAGCCCGGTAGGGATAGAAACTCTGGCCGTTGACGAATAGTCCGGCATTCGTTTTCTCTTGGTTGGACCACAGACCGCTCTCCGCAAGCGCGACAGTCAGTTGGCAGAGCAGTGCTTTCCACGCCAGTTCCTTGGCATCCTTTGGCGGCATGGATGACAGCAGTTCACAGACGGCACTCAGGTAGTTTCCGGTAGCGGTGTGGGTAATGCGAACAACTTCATGCAGCCAGGAACTCTGGTTCTCTCCCACCTGCGCTGCCTGATGGCGCTCCGCCTGTTCGATTTCCGGGCCGCTGGTGCTTCGATACCAGTGCCACCATTCCTGATGACTTAACTTGCCGTCACTGTTTTTGTCGAATTTCTTTCGACTGCCCCAAAGAGCCATCGCACTCTACCTCCATTCTGCCTATGTAGCCGGCAGCACGCCGCTGCTTTAGGCAACGCCGAGATATTTCTCGAAGAAACCGGATAAACGCCTTAAAACACCGCACCATGCCCTCTGCTCACTATGGACCTCATGCCCGTGACGGTGGACCTAATTTCCCGTGATAGTGGACTTCTTCCACCGTGCATCTGGACTTGCAACTCCGAAATTTACATGCATATCTACGTTTTGCCGCAATGCTCAACGACGGCGGCGAGGGTGCTTAATTCCGCCGGAATGGATGCTCAATCTCAGCGGTCACGCTGCGCAATCTCGCGCGGAATATTCACGTAGTCGCATAAAAAGGATAGTCCGCTTGTATTCCTCTCGTAATTGCATTGATCCATTGGTGGACACGCTGAATTTCCTGAGGTGTGTGGAGAAACTGCATCTGCAAGTTTGCGTTTGTAAAGTCTATCCACTTTCGCAGCTCATACAGTTCGTTTTCATATGGCAGTTTCAAAACACGCACCTCCCTTACAGCGCCTTAATCGTGTCGATAAACTGGCTCATACTCATTGCACCCGGCAAGAGGTTTTCCTCATTCTCAAATACCATGTAATAGCGATAGTCCTTGCCCGCTGATGTACGCCATGCTTGACCGAGTGCGATTTTCTCCCGGCTGTCATCGTTTTTCAGGTGTTCGCCCTTGGTTTCTGCGCAGATGAGCTTGCCGCTTTTGGTCATAATCAGAATATCGGGGTAATGCTTGATAAAGCCGTTGATTGCAAACCCTTGTCTGGCAATATTCCTGTGCCACCAGCGGACATTTTGCAGGGCGGTCAACTCCACAATCAGCTCTTCTTCCAGCTTGTTCATGTCGCCGTCCTCCGCCGTGTACAGCGAACGGGCGTATATGTCAGTATGGGTGGTGGGATGGATTGCGAGGGGCAGACGGAAATAGGGCTTGCAGACAATACGCTCCGTTTCCAGCCACTTTTCAAAGGTTTCCCGATAGTGGGCTTCCAGCAGCGTTTCGATCTTGTCACGGATCTTCGCCGCATAGCCCAGTGGGGCTTTCTCCATGGCGGCGAGCTGTGCCTTGTCCATGTCGTCCACAATGCGGTTTATGTAGGCTTTCAGTTCGGCAGCGTCTACCATGTTCAGCTTGTTAAGCTGATTGAACATCATGTCCTTGCATTGACGCACCCGGCTCTCCGGCGGCAGATTGTTGAACCACTCCTTGAAGTACCGCTGCTCGGCGCTCTCCATCTTGAACACCTTCGGCAAACCGCCGTCCTGCTCCCGCACGTCGATTTCGCGGATTTCATCGTCTGCGGCAAAGTCAATATCGTATGCCTTGCCCTTGAGGGTAAAGCCCTCTGCCAGCATTTCCTTATCCAGCAGTTCAAAAGAACCGTCCGTAAACAAAGATTGCTCAACTTTCAGGAAAAACTGCGGGATTTGCAGCGTTTCAATATCCTCCCGGAACTGCGGATTCACCTGAAATGATTTCACTTTATCCCGTACCTCCCACGGAAGATTGTCCATCACCGGATCATTGCCGGTCTGTTGGATAGCGTCTGTGTACGCCTTTTCGACCTCTGCGGCAGCGTCCAGCATGGTGTCGGCTTTCGGGGCAGTTTCAGGCGTTTGCGCCTGTTCTCTGCGCCGCTCCAATTCTGCCCCGATCAATTTCCCATCCAGCCCCGAAAAATCGTCCTCTGCGCTTTCCGGTTCGGAAGCTCCCTGCGGGTCAGGCAGCGTGATTTGCTCTGCTGGCTGTTCGGGTACTTGCGGTTTTACGGGCTCACCGATCCGATAATCCTTATCGCTGAAACCTGCGTTGTTCAAGCCCTTGACGATATGCGCCACAGTATTGTTGAAGTCGTTGGAAGAAGTCAGCACATAGGACATATTAAGCGCACTCTGGGTATGCTGGCTGGTGTGGGGCAGGCGGAGAATCCGTCCCAAAATCTGCTCCACGTCAACCTGACTTGTCTTATTGGCAAGGGACGCAAGGATATAGGCAAAGGGGCAATCCCAGCCCTCTTTCAGCGCATTGACCGTGATGATATACCGAATCGGGCAGCTTGGGGACATCAAATCGGTGTTTTTCAGCTCGTTCACATCGGCGGTTCGAATGGCAATTTGCTCGGCGGGAATCCCAGCATCCACCAGCTTGTCCCGCAGTTTTTCAAAAGTTGTCGCGTCCTCTTTTCCTTTCGGCTGTGCCTGAAACAGCGCGATAGGACGGATATATTTGCCCGTCCTGGCATATTCCGCATCTGCGATTTCTTCCAGCTTGTTCCGCAGGTCGATTGCATCAATCAGCACTTCGGATTGGCTGTCCCGGTTATAGACGATCACGGGCAGCTTTACCATGTGTTCGTTTTTCAGCTGCACCGCGTCCACATAGGAAATGATATTGCTCTCCTTTTTCGGCGTGGCGGTCAAATCCAGCACAAAGCAGGGATTGAAGTTTTCCAGCATTTCAAGGCTCAATTCCGACCGGGCATGGTGGCTCTCGTCCACGATGACAAGCGGGTTAAGCTGGTTGATAATCTGGAACAGGGCGGTTTCATCCGCTTTTTCAATGGGGCTGTCGGGCTTACCCAGCACCTTTGCAAACTCGGCAAGGTTGCTGTTCTCCTGATAGGCTTTCAAGACCTCCTTGCCTCGCCCACGGAACGAATCGTAGGACAGCACCATGACCGACAACTGCTCCGTAACGGCAGTCGGATTGAAGTTCTGACCGTTCAAAAGCTCCTGCTTGGTGTAGACCTCCACGCGCCCGCCGAAATCCACATCGATTTTCTGACGGTAGGGGTGGGATGTGTCCTTCAGGGCTTTCGCCGTCTGCGTCAGAATCGCGTCCGAGGGAACAAGCCACACGACCGCCTTTGTCTTGGTAGCGGGGAGTGCGTCAAAGATAGGACGAACGGCGTTGCAGGCAATAAAGGTCTTGCCGCCGCCTGTCGGTACCTTGAAGCAGAGGTTCGGAACGCCGGGTATCACATTTTGGTATCGCCCTAAAGCCGGGGCTGATTTCTCCTGCCAAAACAGGCGAAACGCCGCTGCGTCACTCTTTGTTTCGTTCAGCAGTTCCAGATAGCGGGTCAGGTCCGCTATCACCTTTTTCTGATATGATTTCAGTTCCATAAATTCACCTTTTTACAAGAGGTAGCTGTAGTATTTGCCTTAGGTCATTCTCATATTTGTATGTATTTCTTCGCTCTGCATCTGAAATATTAGAGTTATACGGTGTTGTAAAACTGTTAGACAGTTCAATTAAGCAGCTCGAAGCGTCATCTATTGCCTCCTTTGATGGAACTTTTCTTATTCTGGGAGGCATAGTTTCCGAGAAAGCCTTTAACTTTGAAGCCAGGTTCCGCAATTTCGATGATGCTTCTGCATAATTCTGCGGCAACTGATGATTCTCTGTTTTTGCAATATCAATGGGGTTCGTATAAAGATTTGCATACATTGTAAGAGACTCGGCAACTTCAATCCGAAGTTCTTCGTACTTTTTTCTATATGCAGGAACCCACTTGTTCGCAGTTCGGACAGATACAATATAGGAAATAATCCCAGACAGAATACAAGTTGCTATTGGTACAATTGCTTCTTTCAATAAAATAAGAATTTTTTCCATATATTCCTCACAACCTGCTAATATCGCGCGGAATTTTTTTGAATGTGACGCCCATTTTTGCCAGTTTGTCCTCACTGATGGAACAGCGGTCTGCATAGATCACCGTTCCATCGGCTTTTTCCGTAATGGTGGAGAGGAACGCATAATCCAGCACCGTCACGCGCTGCGGCTCGTAGTAGAAGTAATAGCCTGTGCTGTTGTGCTTGCCGAGGTAATACGGATTGCCGCCACTGGGCGGGGCGTAGGGCTGCTTCGTCTCCATGAACCAGATATATTCTCGGATTTTCTCCGGGGCAACGGCTTCATTCAGGCAATCGCCCATAAGCAGCGGTTCGCCCAGGTCATAGAAGCTGAAATTGCCGCCCGTACCCTCCACGGCGTTCTTGCCCTCGCCGTAGCCACGGATCACGCGCTTCACGCGCTCGGCGGTGATGCTGTCGGCGTAGTCCATCATCTCAACGAGGATGAACTTGCGGTGTCCGCCGTCCGCCTTGTTCATGTTGAGGACAGCATGGGCGGTGGTGCCGGAACCGGCAAAGGAATCGAGGACAATATCATCTTCGCCGGTAATCATTTGAATGAAGTACATTATTAACTCAGGCGGCTTAGGAAAATCAAAGGCTTTGCCGCTACCCATAATCTCTTTGATGGCTTTTGTACCAGCCTGAGTATATATACCCGTAATGATGGAATACGGCTTGCTTTTTCGTTGCGTACCATCCGCACCATTTAGATATTGCTTGTAGTTTACTGTCCACTTGCCATTTTTCTCGGAGAAAACAAGTTCATCATTCGCTTGCGCTTCCAATGCGCGTTCTTTCGACCAAAACCACTGTTTTGCGGGCCATACTTCATGCCCTTCGTAAAACAGTGGGTATCTCAGATTCGGGCGGTCATCCATGCTGGTTGTTGCAAGAGGCTGTAATCTGTACGGTCCTCTTGTGTCAAACTTCTCGTCCTTGTATTTATAATATTTGAGAATGTTATCATCTGGCGGAAGTTCGATTTTTCCTACTGTCGAGATGTTCTTTGCAAAGCACAGCACATACTCATGCAAGTGAACGACATAATTGCTCTTAGCTCCGCCACCATAGTTGTTCTGCCAAACAAATGTATCTATCCGGTTAGCAGAGCCAAAGATTTCATCCATGACGAGTTCCAAATAACGATGTTCAATCTCATCAATGCTGATAAAAATAACCCCGTCATCCGCCAGCAGCTTTTGCAGCAGCTTCAACCGCGGGTACATCATGCACAGCCACTTGTCATGGCGGGTCAGGTCCTCGCCCTCTTTGCCGACGACCTCGCCCAGCCACTTTTTGATTTTCGGGTCATTGACGTTATCGTTATAGACCCAGCCCTCGTTGCCGGTGTTGTATGGCGGATCGATGTAAATACACTTGACGCGCCCCTCATACCGGGGCAGCAGGGCTTTCAGGGCTTCCAGATTATCGCCCCGGATGATCATATTTTCGCTGCCGTTATCTTCGTTGTGCTGTCCGTTTTCATCAAAGCTGTACTTGCGCTCCAACACCCGAAACGGCACGTCCTGATGGTGATTGATCACCTTGCTTTTTCCAATCCATTCAAGTGTCGGCATGAGTATCTCCTCCAAAGTTTAAAATACGATCAGCTTTTTGACTTAATTCAGTACGAATCAACTCAAACGTCCTCTGTTTAAGTTGAAGCAAGGGCCTAAAAATATCCGCATGCATTTTGGCTGTATCCTCGTTGAGCTGTTCCAGTTCAATTTTAAGTTCGTCAAAATTTAATCCATGCGCTCTTGCGACAGCTTCCTGACACCTCATGCGCACCCGAATCGGAAGTGACTGTTGTTCCTGTTTTTCCACCTCAAGGATTCTCTCTGCATCTTCCTTCTCATTAACTCGAAATAGTTTCTCATAGATTTCCGCTCTATTCTGCATGACTTGGCAAAATTTTTCTCTGGCTCGTTCCATTGAGTTTGACAGTGTTCTGACTTTGCGATAATCTGCAGAATCAAGAGAAGTAAGAATCTGATCCAAGCATATGTTAGCATTTACTTGATATCGCTGAATCTGCTTAATTGCTTCCTTCGGTTCAATTCCATCAATATCCATTGTTTCTATTAAAGGCGGCATTAAATTAATGGTGTTCAGCGCATTTGAGAATACCGATTCTACATCGAACCATTTTTCATTCTCCCGTCTAAGATAGCTATCGCGTTGAATCTGTTTATAGGTAAATAGAATTGTCACAACTACAGTTGCAACCGCCACCAGCGCTCCTAAGATCGTCCCATAATAGGCAAGCACATCCGCGGCATCCCACATAGTCATGTAGCCGCTGTTCGTTTTGTAGCACTCGTTGATTATGATGGGGACGCCAACAATTAGTACCAGTGCTATAGCAGCAGCCAATATCCACTTCGTCCATGACTTTTTCATCATAGCATTTCCTCCCCGCTCCAGACATACGCTGTGTAGCGTCCGCCGCTGAGCTTGGTAATCTCCCCATTTTTCAGCAGCTCCGCCAGGGCGCGTTGGACGGTGATCTGGCTGATGTCCGGGCATTTGGCCATGATCTCACTCTTAGTGATCTTACCGAGGTGGTTCTTGATGATCTCCCGCACCCGGTCGGGCTTGGAAAGTCCCTTGGTGGTCAGCAGCTCAATCCGGCTTTCAAAATCCCGGTACGCCGCCGTAAGAATGCCCAGCATATAGGTGACAAAGGGCGCATAATCATTCGTCCCTTCGTGCCAGTTGTAAGAGCTGGCTTGCAGAGCCTCGTAATAGGTTTCTTTGGTGTCGGAAATCAGCTTTTCGATGCTGATATATTTGCCCACGATATAGCCAGAGCGGTACAAAAGCAGCAGCGTCAGGAGCCTGCTCATGCGTCCGTTGCCATCGTTAAAGGGATGGATGCAGAGAAAGTCCAGAATAAAAATCGGGATCAGCAGCAGCGGGTCAAGCTCGGCGTCCTGTGCGGCCGTCTGGAAGGCGTCGCAAAGTGCTGCCATCGCCCCCGGCGTTTCCCACGCAGAGACAGGCTCAAACCGGACGATCTTCCGGCCGTCCGGCCGTTCTTCGTCAATCACATTATCCGAGTTTTTGAAGCTGCCGCCGATGGACTTGCCGCTGAACTTGTACAGGTCCCGGTGAAGCTGCAAAATGACCGTCGGCTTTGGCGGGATATAGTCGTGGCTCTCGTGAATCGTCGCCAGCACGTCACGGTATCCGGCGATCTCTTTTTCGCTGCGGCTCTGAGGCATGGTCTTTTCGCGGACAATCTTTTTCAGGCGGTCGTCTGTTGTGATGATGCCCTCGATGCGGTTGGACGCTTCGGTGCTCTGGATCTTCGCAACCTCCAAGAGATTGGACAGCGCATCCGCTTTGGCCTCGATAAAAAGATTCTGCTGCCCCTTGTACTCGTGGATCTGCGTCAGATACGCCACGACCTCCGACGTCAGGAGCTTTTGATATTCTGCTTTGAAGTTGAAATCTCTCATTCAAATTCCTCATTCGGCGTTCAATTTCATCAAATACTATTTAATGATGCAATTACAGTATATCCGTGAATTGCATCACCGTCAATCGTAATTTTCTCATTTTTGCAGTAATGATAAAATTGAAATCTAGCTGTCGTCTGCTACGCATCATGTCCCCTCACAGGCGCTGACAATCGAAAGCAGTATTGTTACGATTTCAGATTGTCAGCATAAAAGGAAGTCCGCCGCTCATCGGTACGGACTTCCTTTTGCATTTTCTGAGCAGGTATTTCAAACGGCATTTTACAGTTTGGGTACCTATCTGCGAAGGAAATGTGAGGAGT
>ENA-OPXG01001382-OPXG01001382.1-human-gut-metagenome-genome-assembly--contig:-NODE-1382-length-11356-cov-1.697637_pt1 | contig 11356 bp, 7 predicted proteins | sample MGYA00241519_ERZ502030 | MGnify/ENA primary metagenome ERZ502030 (study PRJEB25962, sample SAMEA2041937) | human gut metagenome | biome: human gut; feature: human-associated habitat; material: faeces...
ACCAGCCCGGGGCATTTTTTCCACGCAGCTGCAGACTGCGAGTTTCACTGTTTATTCTACCGCACTGAAGAAGATCCACGTTCCGGGAGCAACTTCATGTTTCTGCCCGGCAATCGTGATGACTGCATCAACCGGCGTTTCAATTTCGTATCTCCATTGATCGCCCTGCAGTTTCCAGTCGGAACGGATCAGACCATGGCGGGAGCGATAGGAGCAGGAAAGCCAGCCGAGGCGTTTGTCGGGAAGCGGAGAGACAGAAATCTTTTCATAGGCGGGATAGCCGTCAAGCGGACGGATTCCGGCGGCGTTTCCATATACCCAGTCAGCGACTGCGCCGTAAGCGTAATGATTATAGGAATTCATGTCGCGGGTCCAGAAATCGCCGTTTTCCATAATACCGTCCCAGTGCTCCCAGATAGTCGTTGCGCCTTTTGTGATCGGATAAAGCCAGGAAGGATAGTTTTCCCGCAGCAAAAGTGACCAGGCGAGGGAGACATAGCCGTAGTCCGAAAGTACATGGAGCAGGTAAGGCGTTCCGACAAAGCCGGTTTTTAATTGCACACCGGCGTCTGTAACGAGCTTTGCAAGCTGATCTGCCGCAGCCTGACAGTCTTTTGCCAGGTGGAAATGGGCGGCGAGGATGCATTCGGTCTGCGTGTGGTAAACCGGCCAGGTTTCCTGGAAAGCGGCAACGATATTTTTATAGAGCGTCTCATATTCCGAAACATCTTCGCCAAGCACGTTACCGGCTTTCATGACCAGCTCCGTGGAATGCGCATAAAAAGCAGAAGCGATTAAGTCTTCGTCAGAAGAACCTTTGTAGCTGCCGGACGGTGCATCCAGACCGAGCCAGTCGCCGTAGTGTTCTCCTCCGGTCCAGAGGTTTTTGGTCGTGGTGGAGGAGGTGATATAGCCCACCCATTTTTTCATACTGTTAAACTGGCTGCGCAGAATGTTTGCATCGCCGAATGCCAGATAAAGTTCCCACGGGCAGACACAGGCTGCGTCGCCCCAGGCTGCGCTGCTCTTTTGATTTTCAAGTATGGCAGGAATGACGTGGTCTACATGACCGTCCGGATACTGGTCTGCGGCAAGATCCGAAAGCCATTTGCGGTAAAATGCTTCCGTATCGAAATTGTAGCAGGCGGTACGGATAAATACCTGCGCATCGCCTGTCCAGCCGAGACGTTCATCGCGCTGCGGGCAGTCGGTCGGGACATCGACAAAGTTGCCTTTCTGTCCCCAGATGATATTGTCGAACAGCTTATTTAACAGCGGATTTGAACTGGAAAGAAAACCGGTGCGTTGCAGGTCGGAGCAGACGACAACTGCGGTAAAAATGTCCGGACGTACTGCATCCGCTCCGCCGGGAAAGTGATCGACACGGATATAGCGGAAGCCAAAGAAGGTCAGCTTCGGATGCCAGGTCTGGAATCCTTCTTTACAAAAATATAAAAATTTCGCTTTGGCAGCGCGATAGTTTTCTGTATAAAAGTTTCCGTGTTTGTCAAGAACTTCCGCATGGGAAAGCTCAACACAGTCGCCTGCGTGGGCGTCTAAAGAAATTTCGACATAACCGGTAATTTCCTGACCGAAATCGATGACAGTTTCCCCGGCGGGCGTAGTGAAGATCCGCGCAGGCATGATACGCTCCTGTTCGGTAATTTTTTCGCCCTGTTGGGCAATCAGCGTATCGGACGGACCGTCAAATTCCTCGATTGCAATTGGAGCAGAGGACGGATCAAATGCCGCGTCGTAGGTCTCGCCATCATAAATTTCACTGAAACGGACATTGCTTTCATATGCCGACCAGTCTGCTCCGGTCGGGATAAGCTGCGTGTTGCCGTCTGTATAGGTAATCGTCAAAAGTGCGATCAGTCCGGCTGAAATCTGTGCTTTTTGCTGACGGTGCGCTTCATCGGGCCAGGCAAGCGGACTGCGGTACCAACCTTTTCCGACGAGGATGGAAAGTTCGTTTTCCGAAGAAAGGAGCTCGGTAACATCATAGGTCTGCACCTGCAGACGGTGGCGATAGGATGTCCAGCCGGGAGCAAGGACGAAATCGCCGATGCGTTTTCCATTTAAAGATGCTTCATAAACTCCCATTGCTGTAACAGAAAGTGTTGCGTGCGCAACAGAAGATAACGACTGATTGGGAGAAGAAAAAAGAGAAAACTGTTTGGAATAGACCGGGCAGACGTCCCCTGTTGTCTGTGCCGGACGAATCCATTTTGCGTTTGGAATCATAAACATACCCTCCTTGTTTTGGTTCGTATTGACTTTTATGATAACAGATAGTAGCCTAAAGAAAAGCACCTGATTTTGACTGAAAATGGGGGTGAACTTGTCTTTATGTTCCGAGGGGAGATTACAGAATTCCAGTTCTATCAGAACAGGAAAGCGGAAAAACTCATTATGATGCCGTTTTGTCAGGAGGATCTTGAAATGCACGGCCATAATTTTTTTGAGCTGGCATACATCACGGGTGGGACAGCGGAGCATACGCTGGAAAACGAAGGGAAAACCATTTCTGCAGGCGATTATTTTTTTGTGGATTACGGCTGTCTCCATGGATTTCAGAACTGTAAAAATCTGACGCTGATCAACTGTCTGTTTTTGCCGGAGACGGTGGATGAAACACTGCAGGGCTGCCGGAGTTTTTCCCAGCTGTTGCAGGGCTGTCTGTTAAAATATTACCGGATGTCACTTGGGCAGGCGAAGTTTGTCAGAGTGTTTCACGACCGGGATGGACAGGTAGGGAAGCTGATGCAGGAAATGCTTCTGGAATATCAGGAGCAAAAAGTCGGATGTTATCCGCTGCTTCGGTTCAAGCTTCTGGAAATCCTGCTTCTGACGCTGCGCGGGCTGATCGAACCGGAAAACGAGCGCCCCTACAGTACGTCTGTGCAGGAGGTGCTGGAATATGTAAACGGGAACTATCAGGACAGCCTGACGCTGGGAACATTCTGTGAGCAGAAGCATTACAGCGTTGCCTATATCAGCAGGCGGTTTAAGCAGGAAACCGGGGTGACGCTGCGCGAATATGTCCAGAATGTCCGCATCGAAAAAAGCTGCGAACTGTTGGAAGACAGTGATCTGAGGGTGGTGGAGATCGCCCGCAGAGTCGGCTATGAAGACATAAAATTTTTTAATCAGATTTTTAAGCGGCGGATGCAGATATCCCCGCGGGAATACCGGAAAATCTGCATGAACCGTGCAGCAGACGGATAAAAGATATGGAGCAGAAATATCTGAAAGCAGAGGAAACCAATTCAAAACAGGAGGAAGTATGGAACCGAAGGTAAGCATTATTGTTCCTGTATACAATGCACAGGAATATTTGAAACGCTGTGTGGACAGCATTTTAAGTCAGGATTACCGCGACTTTGAGCTGCTTTTGATGGATGACGGCAGTAAGGATGCATCCGGCGAAATCTGCGATGCATATGCACAGCAGGATGGCCGGGTACGTGTGGTCCATAAAGAAAATACCGGCGTGTCGGATACGAGAAATCAGGCACTGGAGCTGGCGCGGGGAACGTTTCTTCAGTTTTTGGACAGCGACGACTGGATCGTGCCGGAGGCGACAAGGCTTCTGGTGCGTTCGATGGAGGAATATGGCTGCGACATGGTCATTTCCGACTTTTACCGGGTTTCCGGGGAAAGGCTGGCGCAGAAGGGCGACATCGAAGAGGACAAGGTGATGAGCCGTCAGGAGTTTGCTTCCTATATGATTGAAAATCCGGCGGATTTTTATTACGGCGTACTCTGGAACAAAATGTACCGCAGGAGCATCATCGAAGAATATCATATCCGGATGGATACCTCCATCAGCTGGTGTGAGGACTTTTTGTTTAATCTGGAATATATCCGCCATGCGGAGAGCTTTTTTGCCCTGCAGGTGCCGATTTATTATTATCTGAAGCGCCGCGGCAGCCTGGTCAGCCAGGGAGCGAGCATCACGAATACGGTGCGGATGAAGAGCAACATTTTCGAGTATTATAACGAGTTTTATAAAGACGTTTACGAGGATAAGGATTATGCCGATATCCGGCTGCAGGTCTACAGCTTTTTATGGGCTGCGGCAAAGGACGGCGGCGTACTTCCGGGAAGCAAGAAGCTGGGGGAAGAGCGCAGGCGGATTACTCGGGAAGAAGTGGAAGGAAACGGCGCAGTGATCGGGCAGTACCGGTTCCGCAGGCTGTATGAATATGAGCTGGATCTGGCGGCGCAGAAAAATATGCTGACGTTGGATGAGGCGCTTTTGCTGTGTGCCCTCGCCCAGTGCAGCGCCTGCTACAGCGCACGCAGGCTCGGGGAAATCGCCGGAGTCGGACAGCCGAGGCTGTTTCTTGCGATGCAGAAGCTGGAACGCAAAAAGCTGATCGCGCCGGAAAAGCCGGTTAAGGAAAAGAGTGCAAAGGAAAAGCCCGCCGACAGGATAGAAAGCACAGCGGAGAAAAAAGAGCGCACGGCGGACAAAAAGGAAAAAAGCAGCGAAAAGAAAGAAAAGAACCGCTTGCTCCTGACAGAGGAAGGCAGGAAGCTTTCCGGAGAGCTGCTGCGCGTGGAAAAAGACCTCTACAGCGTCTGCATGGAAGGTATTTCGGACGAGGAACAGAAGCGGATGGAAAAGCTGATGGACAAAATTCAGGAAAACATGATTCGATTCATGGTGAAAGAAGTGCCGGAGGACGAACCGGGTTTGGAGACAGAGGAAGCGGGTGAACGGAAACAATAATCTTGCGCAGTTTACGCGCCTGGTTTATGATAAGGATAAATCATGAATTAAAGTGAGGAATATTATGAATCTGCCGTCCGCGTTTTTGACGCGCATGCAGGAAATGCTGGGAGAGGAATATGAAGCATTTCTGCAAAGCTATGAATCCGGTCATTATCAGTCGCTGCGGCTCAACCCGCGCAAAACGGACCGGGAGGAATTTATGGAAAAATCGCCGTTTCATCTGACGCCGGTTGCATGGGAGAAAAACGGTTTTTATTACAGCGAAGAGGATACACCGGGCAAGCACCCGTATCACGAGGCTGGTGTTTATTATATTCAGGAAGCGAGCGCGATGGCGCCTGTCGGATATCTGGACGTACAGCCGGGGGATTATGTGCTGGATCTGTGCGCTGCCCCCGGCGGGAAAAGCACCCAGATCGGTGCTGCGATGCAGGGAAAAGGTATTTTAGTCTGCAATGAGATCCATCCGGCGCGGGCAAAAATTCTTTCGGAAAATGTGGAGCGGATGGGACTGACCAATGCAGTTGTGACGAACGAAAGCCCGGAGCGACTGTCCGCTTATTTCCCGGAATATTTCGATAAAATTTTGGTGGACGCTCCCTGCTCCGGTGAGGGGATGTTCCGAAAGCACGAGGAAGCCTGCAGCGAATGGAGTCCCGAAAACGTGGAGCTGTGTGCAAAGCGGCAGGACAGCGTGCTGGACGAAGCTGCCGCAATGCTGAAAAAAGGCGGCAGGCTGGTATATTCGACCTGTACGTTTGCGCTGCAGGAGGATGAAGGCAGTGTTGCACGATTCCTTTTGCGGCATCCGGAATTTTCCATAAAAGAGACGCACCGTTATGACGGTATGGAGCCGGGCAGACCGGACTGGGCGGGAACCGAGCCCGTCCCGGACGGAATGGAAAAGACCATTCGTCTCTGGCCCCATAAGCTGCATGGAGAAGGACATTTTCTGGCGGTGCTTGAAAAAACAGGGGAAGTGCCGGAGGGATACCGGGCGCGCAGCCTGTATGGAATCCAGAAAGGAATTGCGCCCAAGGATTTTGCTGCATGGAAAGAATTTGAACGAGAAAGCCTGAAGAAGCAGTTTGATGGAATTTTTTTATTGTTCGGCGACCAGCTTTATCTTGCACCAAAGGACATGCCGGCTTTAAAAGGCTTAAAGGTGCTGCGTCCGGGACTGCATCTGGGCACGATGAAAAAAGGGCGGTTTGAACCGGCACATGCGCTGGCACTTTCGCTTTCGCCCAAAGATGCAGTGCATTGCTGCAACCTTTCCGGTGACAGCCAGGAGGCAAGGCAGTGGATCAACGGTATGACGCTTTCCAAAGACGGGGAAAAGGGCTGGCAGCTGGTCTGCGTAGATGGATACAGCCTCGGCTGGGGAAAGCTGGCAGGCGGGATTTTAAAAAATCATTATCCCAAAGGGCTGCGCAAAACAATGTGACAGATGTGCTGTCTGTGCAACCCGCCGCAGGCGGAGCAGGACTCTGTTTTACATATGCAGGAACCAAAAAAAGGAGGAAAACATTATGAGATTTACACTGGATTACGATCAGTACGCTGCCCTGGCAAGACAGACGGCAGCAGAGGGATGTGTTCTTTTAAAAAATGAGAAGGAGGCACTTCCGATCCGAAAAGGAGAGACAGTTTCCGTGTTTGGACGGATTGCCTTTACCTATTATAAGAGCGGAACCGGATCGGGCGGTATGGTAAATGCTCCCTATGTGACAAATATCCTGGACAGCTTAAAGGAATGCAGGGATATTTCTGTCAACGAAGAGCTGGAAGCGGTTTATCAGGACTGGATCCGGGAAAATCCCTTTGATATGGGAGAAGGCTGGGCGCAGGAGCCCTGGAGCCAGAAGGAAATGCCGGTCAGCGAGGCGCTTGCACAGAAAGCAGCAGCATCCTCTGACCTTGCTGTTGTTGTGCTGGGCAGAACAGCAGGCGAGGACATGGACAACAGCGCAGAGCCGGGAAGCTATCTGCTGACAGCAGAGGAGGAGGCGCTGATCAAAACCGTCTGTAGCGCATTCAAACGGACTGCCGTTGTGTTAAACGTCGGCAATATCATCGATATGAAATGGGTGGACCGCTACCAGCCCCAGGCAGTTTTGTATGTATGGCAGGGCGGTCAGGAGGGCGGACATGCGGCGGCAGATATCCTGACCGGTGCAGTGAATCCGTGTGGTAAGCTGAGCGATACGATCGCAGCAGATATTTCGGATTATCCGTCTACGGATAATTTTGGAGATGCTGTATGCAATGTGTATGCAGAGGATATTTACGTTGGCTACCGTTATTTTGAAACCTTTGCAAAGGAAAAAGTAAGCTATCCCTTCGGCTTTGGTCTGTCTTATACGGATTTTTCCGTGGAGGTTTTGAATACAAGAACAGACGGTACGAAAGCAGAACTTACCGTTTTGGTTAAAAACATCGGAAAGACTGCCGGAAAAGAAGTCGTGCAGGTGTATGTCTGCCCGCCTCAGGGAAAGCTTGGCAAGCCTGTCCGGAATCTAAACAGCTTTTACAAGACGCAGCTGCTTATGCCAGGAGAGGGGGAGGAGGTAAATCTCGTCGTTTCCCTGGAAAAGAGTGCATCCTATGATGACAGCGGCGTAACCGGGGAGAAATCCTGTTGGGTGCTGGAAACGGGCGCTTATGGCATCTATGTCGGAACGGATGTCCGCAGCGCGAAAAAGGTTTGCGAGGTGCAGTTAGACGAGCTGTGCGTCATTTCAAGACTGGAAGAGGCGCTTGCACCGGTACAGCCATATGAGCGTCTGGTTCCGGTCGAAACGGGCAAAAAGGGCACAGACGGAGAGCCGGTTCTGGAAATCGGAAAACAGGCAGCGCCTCTGCGGAGCGTCGATCTGGCAGAAAGAATCCGGACAGAACGCCCGGAGGCAGAGGCCTGCATCGGCGATCAGGGCTGGAAGTTAGCGGATGTTTGTGATAAAAAGGTGACGCTGGAACAGTTTTTATCCCAGTTATCGGACGAAGATCTGGCATGCCTGGTCCGGGGAGAGGGCATGTGCTCTCCGAAGGCAACACCTGGCATTGCATCTGCATTCGGCGGTGTGACGGATTCCTTAAAGGCATTTGGAATCCCGGTTGCTGGCTGCTCGGATGGACCCTCCGGAATCCGTATGGACTGCGGAACCATCGCCTTTTCCCTGCCAAACGGCACACTGCTTGCCTGCACCTTTAATCCGGAGCTGGTGGAACAGCTTTATGAGATGGAAGGAATGGAGCTGCGCAAGAATCAGATTGACACGCTGCTGGGGCCCGGCATGAACATTCATCGCAATCCGTTAAACGGCAGAAACTTTGAATATTTTTCGGAAGACCCCTGTGTGGCAGGTACGATGGCTGCAGCTCAGTTAAAGGGCATGGGAAAATACGGTGTGACCGGAACGATTAAACACTTTGCGGGAAATAACCAGGAATTTAAGCGGCACGATGCAAACGGCGTTGTTTCCGAACGTGCGCTGCGCGAGATCTATTTAAAGGGCTTTGAAATCGCAGTAAAAGAAGGACATGCCTACAGCATTATGTCTACCTACGGACCGATCAACGGAATCTGGACAGCAGGCAACTACGACCTGCTGACGACGATTTTGCGGAAAGACTGGGGATACCAGGGCGTGGTAATGACCGACTGGTGGGCGAAGATGAACGAGGAAGGCGAGGAAGGCTCCCAGAGCAATACGATTCCGATGGTGCGCGCCCAGAACGACGTTTACATGGTTGTTTCGGATTCTGCTTCGAACTCTGCAAATGACAACACGATGGAGGGCCTGGCAGATGGACGGCTCACAAGGGGACAGCTGGTCAGAAATGCAAAGAATATCTGTCATTTTCTGATGCGTTCTCCGGTGATGAACCGGTTCTGTGATCGGGAATTTGATATATGTGAAGAAATTAACAATCCGGCAAAGGATGCGATGGCAGGAAATTTGATCGCAAGCCAGAAAGTAGAAAAAGAGACAAAGCTCGATCTGACAAAGCTGAGCACCCAGAAGGGCGTGCGCGCCGGGTATCTGCTGGACGTCTCCAAAGCAGGCAGCTATCAGATGATTTTTAAAATGCATTCCGGGGAAAATCCGTTTGCGCAGCTGCCGGTTTCCATTTTTGTCAACGGCGTCCTGCAGCAGACGACGACCTTTAACGGAACCGACAACAAGATCATAGAGCGTGCGGTAACGATAAGCTTCCCGGAAAGCGGGGAAAACCAGCTGACGCTGTTCTTTGGCGAGAGCGGGGTCCGCATGGATGAAATCCTTCTGGTGCAGGAATAAAACGGCATACAAGGGCTTTGCGTACGGACTGGAGGAAACGTGAAGAAAGAGAAACAAAAAGACAGAGAGGATAGACAGATCTGCATTGTGTTTGCGACGGCGCTTCTGGCGTGCGCACTCCTTACTGGCTGCGGTGCTGCGAAGGAGGACAATCTTTCGCAGGGAATTGCGCTGGTGGAGCAGATGGACTATGAGGGCGCGCTGACCTGCTTCGAGGCGGCAGCCCTGAATAAAGAGGATATGCGTCAGGTTTACAGAGGGCAGGGGCTGGCTTACATGGGCATGACGGATTATGAGAATGCAGCGGCGAGCTTTGAAAAGGCGCTGGGGCAGAGCAGCCCGCGTCCGGATGCGATGGATTATGACATCAACTATTATCTGGCGACCGCCTATTATCGGAACGGACAGGTCGACAAAGCGATCCATGTTTATCAGGCAATCACGGATCTGAAGCCCGGGGAAAAGACCGCCTGGTACTTAAAAGGAACCATGGAGCTGGAGCAGGGCAGTACGGACGCTGCGAAAGCCGATTTTGATAAGGCGGTTGAGGATGCGCCGAACGATTACGACATCCGGATTGATATTTTCTGCAGCTGCAGCAAATACGGACAGGACGATCTTGGAAAATCCTATCTGGAAAATGTTCTGGACGGCGACAGGAAGCGGATTTCGGATTTCGATCTCGGCAGAATCAGCTACTACCTGGGCGATTATGAGCAGGCCCGTACCTCTTTGGAAAAGGCACAGGAAAACGGCGGTGCGGAAGCAGCGTCCCTGCTCGGTCAGACCTATGAGGCACTCGGTGACTACAATTATGCGGCGAGTGTCTATAACACCTACCTGCAGAACAAAACGCCGGACGCGTCCTTGTACAATCAGCTCGGGCTTTGCAAATTAAAGGGCGGCGATTATGAAGCGGCGCTTGCAGCGTTCCAGGCAGGGCTGGAAGTAGAGGGCAATACGGCGACGCAGTCGCTGATGTTCAATGAACTGGTAGCGTATGAATACCTTGGGCAGTACGACAAGGCGAAGCTTGCGATGGATCAGTACCTTGCTTTGTATCCGGATGATGAAAAGGCACAGCGGGAAGCGGTATTTCTGCAGACGCGGTAGCCCCACACATGGACAGGACAGTATAGTCGCATGGCTGCTTAGAAAGAAATGTAGGGAATGACTATGGAGAAACGTGTAAAAATCAGAAAAACGGTTTTTGGCGGCGCGATCGCCCGTATCTGCTGTCTGGCGTTGTGCCTTTGTCTCGGATTGTCGATATCGATGACGGCACAGGCAGCATCCGGGAAAAAAGTGACGCCGGTTACGATGGCAGCAGTCGTCGGGGAAGAAAAAACGGTGACGCAGCAGGCGGATAAAACCTCTGCAGCACTTGGTATTTTACCGGCCGGCACGACGGTCAACGTATGCGGGCAGACCGGCAGCGGGAAAAGTGACATGTACCAGATTGTCTATGGAAATGCGGTCGGCTATATCACACAGACAGCCTGTCAGCCGGTCTGCGTGGATGCGGCGATGACAGCAGCGCTTGCTGCACAGGCGGAAGCGGTGAAACAGCAGGTGGCACAGGCCCAAGCAGCAGCGGCGGCACTGGCAGCGCAGCAGGCGGCACTGGCTCAGGCGCAGGCTGAGCAGAAAGCCCCCATTCCGGCGGGCAGCGGCAACGTCATCTTCGTCGGGGACTCCCGCACGGGACAGATGGCGAATGCAGTCGGTGGAACGGCAGCATGGCCTGGTACGGCCTTTGTGGCATGCTTTGGAGGTGGCGTGGACTGGCTTTCCACCGCCCAGGCGAAAAAGGATGTCGACCAGTATGTGACACCCGGCTCAGTGATTATTCTCAATTACGGCGTCAATGATTTATCACGACACAACGATTATATTACGACGATTAACCGATATGCACAGGATTGGATTTCGAAAGGTGCGACGGTGTACTTCGCCTCGGTCGGTCCGGTCGGGGAAAACGAATACGGAAAACGCAACTGGGCGGTAGAATATTTTAACAACCAGTTAAACAACCGGCTGGATGCCAGAATCGGACGACTGAATCTGTATGTGTTTCTGACGGGCAGCGGATATACCACGCAGGCAGACGGACTGCATTATGATGGTGCAACCTACGCAGCGATGTTCCGGTTTTTGATGCAGAGCATTGGAAGAATATGAAACAAAAATACGAACACATTCAGCTTCTGAGGGCGCTTGCCTGTATCGGAGTGTTTATCACCCACCTTGCACCGAGGCTGGGAGCGACGGGAAAAGCCGCGTGGCTTGCCAATCAGGGAGCGGCGGG
>ENA-OPXG01001390-OPXG01001390.1-human-gut-metagenome-genome-assembly--contig:-NODE-1390-length-11296-cov-1.508496_pt1 | contig 11296 bp, 10 predicted proteins | sample MGYA00241519_ERZ502030 | MGnify/ENA primary metagenome ERZ502030 (study PRJEB25962, sample SAMEA2041937) | human gut metagenome | biome: human gut; feature: human-associated habitat; material: faeces...
AGCTCCCTTACTTCCTGCAATTCCTCGGTGAAAAAGGCATCTACTACTTCAACCCCTTCAACCCCGAATCTACACCCGAACCCAGTGCACCGGACAAGGACGATGTGTTGAAGAATGGATAAGATATATATGAAAAAGTGTATATTTGCGTCTGACGTAACAGAAAGATAAGAAAGGAAAACTGATATGGATTCGGATGTCAAAAACAAAGTGGAATATATCATTGCTGTGATAAGTGAGTTTGCTGCGGCACACTCACTTAACACATTGCAAGCCTATCGCTACTTGGAGAGGTTCAAAGGCCTCGACTTTGTGAGTCGTTTCTATAATGTGGAGCATACACTCTCGTTTGAAGACGTAATAGAAGATCTTACAGCATATTGCCACAGGAAAGGAGGGGCATTGGTATGATATTGTATCATGGCTCAAACACAGACATTGCAGAGATAGACCTTTCGGTGTCAAAGGTAGGTAAAGATTTCGGATGCGGTTTTTATCTTTCGGCTGATAATATAAATCATCTTCGGGAATATATTTTTGCCCAAAAGCAACAACCGATAATCCTAAAAATATCAGGACAGACGATAATCTTTTTATTTTCATTGCGATGTCCTCCCTATAATAATTTTCTATTTTGACTTGTCCTGCCGGCAAAAGTTTAACTATACTGTCACTCTTTACCATATATTATATTTTATTCAAATGTCTATACATCAACGAATAAATACAAGAACAAGCATTATCTTATTGTAAAGATGCAACAATTCGGATATTTCGCTGCATCCCGAAGCAAAGATAAGATTTATACTGGTCAAAGAATACTTAATAATGAATAATTTACCCTATAAAATACATTAAAAGGCATGCTTTGCTCACGCAAAACATGCCTTATCGATAAAGAAAATAGGAAATATATAAAACACAATTGGCCTGATTACTTAGGCTGTTCTATTGTCTTGTCCGGCTTTACATCATAAGAGAAGATAATCAATGCCACTCCCCAATAAACAAAAACAAATGAACAGAGAAATACGATACTGTAAGCTGCAGTAAAAGGTGTAAAGAAAAACAAGAATGAGATCAAAAGCATGATAATTCCGTTAATCAAATACAGCCACCAATATTTATAAGCCGATGTCATAGAAAATGCAGAAATAATATTGCTAAGTCCCTTAAACAAAAATATAAAAGCGAAAAAATAAGGAAGAGTCAATTCGCTCAATGCCAAATTGCTGATCAACAAAAATCCGATAAATATATCGAATATTCCTCCAGCAAGCCACCAGCCCCATCCTTGTCCTCGCTTTTCTATATCTCCCGAAACAGTTAATTGAACCACTCCGAAAAGTATCAATCCCCATCCTAACAGCATCGAAATGACAGCATATCCCATAACCGGTTGAAACAACAACCATAAACCCGCAGGTATCAACAAAATCCCTACCAGCATTATTCCCCACCAATATTTGGTCTTTCCCCAAAAATTAAAAGTCGTAAGTTCCATAATCTTTACTTTTATTGATTTATCATATTAATTCGAAATGTTTAAAGTCTATCTAAATTCTCTGATAAGAAAATGTTATCCGGTTACTTTTGCATTTTCCTCTGAACAGAAATATGTCCTCAAAAGAAAACTCTCAAATCTGCCCCGACAAAATTCAGATAGGCTCTTAATCTGCATGTATAACAAGAATAATGGCCGTTTAGATTGATTTATACACGTTAAAGATTATCAAAACCCAAACAACCCTCTCTTTACGAAAGCCTTTTTATAGGCCCGACTCCTTTAATTCTGATTTTTTAATTTTATCTTTGCAGCCGTATGAAAAGAATTTCGGTACTCTTTATTATCGGTATCTGCTGTGTTTTCTCGGTATTTGCCAAGAAAAAGCCGGTTATTGCAGAACCGTATGCATGGCGCAATACACAACCGTTGGGCAACAGGTATCGTGTACCGATGGACACACTTCAGCTCAATTTTTACCAAACTGACCAACCCTCTTCATATTCGACGGCTTATGGTTATACGGGTAATTTAGGAGGTCCGGGATTTTCAAAAATATTTTTCGATCGCCCGCAGATGCCCCAGTTCATATTCAAAGCGCCTTTTCATCCTTGGATAACAACTCCCGAGAATTTTGACTTTTACAATACCCGCATTCCCATGACACTTTTATCCTACCTCACAGGAGGTTCTAAAGTGAAAAAACAAGACGACTTGAAAGCCGTCTTTTCAGGAAATGTAAATGCCAAATTGGGATTCGGGGCAAATATTCAATATCTCTATTCTCGGGGAAGTTATGATCATCAGGCAACAAATGAGCTTTCTTGGCAACTCTCATCTAATTATATCGGAGAAAAATATCAATTACAAGTAATGTTCAACACATATAATTTTGTATGTCAAGAAAACGGAGGGCTTGCTGACGACAACTACATCCTTCATCCTACCGAAATGGATGGAGGAACGGGTATCGATTCGCAAAGTATTCCAATCAACCTAAGCGATGCATACAACCGTGTGAGAGGACAAAACTATTATGCCACACAACGTTATAATGTAGGTTTTTATAAAACAGAGACAAAAGACACGACAACAATAGAGACATTTGTTCCTGTCACCAGTTTTATTCATACGATAGAATACAACCGAAATTTCCGTCGTTTTGTCAATCTCTCGGCTGACGAAGATCAAAAATTTTTCAAAAATACCTATTTCAACAAAAACGGATCGAATGACACGACCTCTTATTGGTCTCTCAAAAATACACTGGGAATCTCTCTGCTTGAAGGTTTTAACAAATATGCAAAAATGGGATTGGCGGCCTATATGACATACGAAATACGCCAATTCAAACTAATGCCGGATACTGTTCCCTCAGCCTTCGCTTTCGCACCTGAAACACCGGTACTCGGAGAGCCTGTAACATTTATAAGACGATCATCGAGCCGATACTATACTGAGAATTTACTATGGATAGGTGCTGAAGTTTCGAAACGGCAAGGGAAAATACTGACCTATACTGTAAACGGGAAATTGGGATTAACCGGTCCGGAAGTAGGATCGTTCGATGTGAATGGAGAAATACAGACTCGCTTTCCTATTTTTAAAGATACCGTCCAATTACGTGCATATGGCTTCTTTAAAAATCTTGAACCTGCATTTTATTATAAGCATTACGTTTCCAATCATTTTATATGGAACAATAACTTCAATAAAATCAGGAATTTTCGAGTCGGAGGAGAATTTGCAATAGAACGTTGGGGCACTCGATTGAACGTTGGTGTAGAAAATGTCCAAAACTACGTCTATTTTGATGAAAACTGCATGCCTCGTCAAGAAAGTTCGATCATGCAAGTTTTTAGTGCCAAACTAAACCAATCATTCAAAGTCGGGATTCTTAATTTAGATATCGAAGCAGTTTATCAAAAATCGAGCAGACCTTCTATTATTCCCCTTCCCGACCTCAGCGCATACGGAAATCTGTATTTATCTTTTCCGATAGCGAAGGTATTGAATACTCAAATAGGCGTAGATTGCCGGTATCATACCGAATATTATGCAGAAGGATACCAACCGGCAACTTTGTCGTTTTATAACCAAAGGGAATTTAAAATAGGCAATTATCCAATGATGAATGTTTATGCAAACATGAAATTGAAAATGGTGCGTTTTTACGTTTTATACTCGAATTTCAATCAAGGAATGTTCGGTGGAAACAACTATTTTTCTATGTTGCATTACCCAATAAACCCTGCAACCCTGCAATTCGGAGTCTCAGTCGATTTTGCAAATTAAACCTATATAGAGATAAAGAAAGAATATATGAAATACAAAACGCGATTTATTCTCTATATCGTTCTGTTGGTCATGGTACTTTTCATCATGTATATGATACGTACCCAAATACTCGTTCCGTCATATACCCCGAGAGATATTCCGGAAATCAAGCAAGACACACTACGTATTGTAACGGACTATACTCCGATAAATTACTACATATCTGATGATACCATATCGGGATTTGATTATGAATTATCACAACTGATTGCCAAGCGAAGCGGTCTGCATGTAAAAGTATATCCCGAAGTCAGTTTAAGCAAAAGCATAGAAGGACTCGAGAAAAATCGTTACGATATTATCGGGCGTCCTATTCCTGTCACTACGGACAGTAAAGAAAATTTTTTATTTACCGATCCCATCTTACTCAACAAACAAGTATTAGTACAAAGAAAAGCCGAATATAATAATGGGAAAGACCCTATACGAAATCAACTCGATCTGGCTCAAAAACATTTGAATATTATCAGTGACGCCCCTACCCGTTTACGGATTATGAATTTGGCACATGAAATAGGCGATACGATTTATGTCAATGAAGAAAACACCTACGGTGACGAACAATTAATTATTATGGTAGCCAAAAGTGAAATTGATTTTGCCGTATGCGATGAAACAATTGCCCGAGAAATGAGTAAACATTATCCGGAAATCGATTTCAGCACCGATATAAGTTTTACACAATTCCGATCTTGGGCTCTACGACTTACATCGCCTTTACTTCTCGACAGCCTCAATATCTGGCTAAAAGACATCAAAAAAAGTCCGGAATTTCAAAAACTGAAAACAAAATATTATAAGAAAAAAAGATAACAAAAACGGGAGACAAAAATTTTCTCTCCCGTTTTACAAAAAATTATTTTGATTCACCTTTCGCCTTTTTCCATGCCAAAGCATACTCATCCAATATCAACCGTACCCCCTTCCCGATTTTCCTATAATCATCTTTATCGAGATTGGCCAAAGATGCACGTATCGACCAATCAGGACCATCAAAACCGCTACCGTTAAGCAACACTATACAAGTATCTTTTGCTAAATGAATTACAAAATCAAGAGGATCATAATTAGCTTCAAGATAACAGGCAAATTCATCTCCGTATAATTTCTTTGCCCACACCATAATATCTATTTCTGAATAATATCCGGCACGCAAAGGATCAGGAACAAGCTCGAAACCTGTATTTTCCCACATGGCATCGAGCCGCTCTTTAATTATTTTCTGCATTTTTTTCTTATATCGGTCTTCTTTATCAAAAAGAGCATAAGCCGCAAAAAGAGCCATCTGCATTTGCTGCGGAGTAGAAAGTCCTGCCGTATGATTCAACGCCACCATACGACTATCCGCTACCATACGGTCTATAAATTTAAGCTTCTCCGGATTAAGAGTTATAGACTCATAACGTTTATGCAAATCTTCAATATCCGATTTCGGAAGCGCAGCAATCATCTCATCATAAATATTATTCTCGCTCAATGCTATTACCGCCAAGCGCCACCCGGTAGCTCCGAAATATTTAGAGAAAGAATACACACACAATGTATTCAACGGTAATTCATACATCAAAGATTTGAAATGCGGTACAAATGTCCCATACACATCATCCGTAATAATCATCAGATGCGGATTATCTTTCTTGACAATATCTACGATCTTATCCAAAGACCGTTTGTCTAACGTATAAGAGGGTGGATTACTCGGATTGACGATATAAAGAACCTTTATCGATTTATCTTTCAATTTATCGAGCTCCGAATCGGGATACTGCCAAGTATGAAGTCCTGTTTCAGTCATTTGACTTGCCTGAATTTTAGTCACCTGAAACTGAAAACGATCAAGTTCCGGAATTTCGATATAAGGGGTAAATATGGGTGTCATAAGAGCGACCCGATCTCCCTTGGCCAGCAGACGATTTTCTTGCAAAGAATCGAAAATATAACACATAGCTGCCGTGCCTCCCTCCGTAGCAAACAGATCATACTTGAAATTTACCGGCTGACGATCACACATCTCTTGTAACAGATAATCGTGTACAATCATTTCGGCATATTTCAACATACGATCAGGTACAGGATATTGATCTCCGATAATCGCTTCAGCCCATTCGTGTATCAACGAATCCGGATCGACTCTTTTCTTATCGACAAAATAATGATAAGCCTCTTTCAACAGATCAGCACCCGGTAAGGCCTTGTGCTGCTGAATAAAATCTTCAAAGCGTTTAGCAATGCCTTTCTCTACAGGAATACCTGCAATTCCTTCAGAAAGATCGAATACCCGACGGCACTCTTCCAGACCGAATTTTCCCAATAAAAAGAAAGCTTCACGAGGGACTGTTGCAATCCAGTTAGGATTTCCTCGTCCGGCATTCAGAAATAAACAAAAAGCTTTTCGAGTGTGCTCTTCAGCAAACTCTATTAACTTATTCTTAATCTCGAACGGACTCATCGATTCAAGTCCTTTTTCAAATTTCCGGCTATATCCTTTCATTAAAGCCGAAGGTAATTTTTCTTTACAATCCATATTACAAATTTAAATTATCGATATTATTCTACATTTATTATTTACGACATCAGCAATACGATAACCACTCCCCAAAGAATCAATAAAGTATTCCCGACGGCATACGTTACCGTATATCCGAGAGCAGGGACTGTGCTCTCTATCGACTCCTGTATTGCACCTAAGGCCGCTGTCGTAGTACGAGAACCGGCATTACATCCCAAATTAATGGCCGGATGAAACTTAAATATCTTGTCACCGATCCATATCCCTAATATCAACGGTATAGAAGTGGACAAAATACCCGCAAAGAAAATTATGAATCCCATTTCTTTTATTCCGGATAGAAAAGTAGGTCCGGCAGTAATTCCGATTACTGCAATAAACATATTCAACCCGAGATTATTAAAAATCCATACCGCCGGATCGGGAATGCGGCCAAAAGTCGGATGTTTAGTTCTCAGCCATCCGAAAAACAAACCCGATATCAAAGCCCCGCCACTGGTACTTAGACTAATAGGAATACCGCCTAAACGTATAGTCAATGCTCCTACAATACCGCCGATCAATATTCCTAAACCGACAAAAATAAGGTCTGTTTTATTAGTCGGACGATCTACATATCCCAATTTAGGAGAAGCTTGCTTTATATCGTTTGCCATACCGACAATTTCAAGCAGATCCCCTGCTTGCAACTTCGTATTTGCTAAAATAGGTAATTCAACTCCTGTTCTTTTTACTTTCTTAATAATAATGCCATGCATGAACGGCTGCCGGCGTAATTCTCTTATTGTTTTCCCCTTTGCCGTCTTCTGAGTAAGCATGACAAAAATATCTTCAACCGGAAATGTCAACAATTCAGGATCATTTACCTCATCACCGATCCAGCTTTCATCTTCTATGACAGTCTCCCGTCTTCCGCTCAAAACAAGCTCGTCGTTTTTATGAATGATTTGATCAGGAGTCGCATCTACTACTTTTCCTGCAGAACGAACTCTCTCTACAAATATTCTCCGTCCCAAAGTCTGCATTTGTTTCTCCACATCGGCAACTGTTCTCTGAGTATCGAACCAATCGCTACAAGCACAATAGGCTCGAAAAACAACCGGACGATTCGCATCGATCAAAGCCGGATCATCTTCGATAGAACCTTTTCTCATTTGAGCTTCAAGTTCCCGGGTTTTCTGTTTTACTTTTTCCAACCCACCCAGCATTTTTGGTCCTAATGTCCCCAAAATATAAGCAGAACCGATCGTTCCGTAAATATAGGTCACGGCATAACAAACAGGAATAATATTCAACCAAGCCTGTTTTTCGGACTCTGAAACGCCCAATGTCCCGATCGTATCAGTCCCGACACCAATTACGGCAGAGATTGTCTGAGCTCCGGCAAACAATCCAATGGTTTCTCCAGGATTATAACCCAATATCTTGGCAATAATAACCGTCACGCCTAAACAGAGAATACAAAGTACACAAGCGAATATAACTTGCGGGATGCCATCGCTTTTTAATGACTGAAAAAACTGAGGACCGACACTGTAACCAATAGAGAAAAGAAATAATAAAAAGAAAACCGATTTTACAGGTCCTGGTATAGGAATATCCATTTGTCCTACTACCACACCTACTAAGAGCACAGAAGTTACCGTCCCCAGAGAAAAAGATTTATATTTCAATTGTCCCAACCAGAACCCAATGCCGATTGTAAGAAATATAGCCATCTCCGGATAGGTACGAAAAAAATGTAAGATTGTCTCCATATCACAGATTATTTAATAAATAATTTTCTTTTCACTCTCAGATAACAAGCATAACCGATATTTTGTTGACTACTTCCAAAAGACAGATATCCAATAAATCTCCAAAAAACAACTGTACGACATAAACGAAGTAAATCAGAAAGTTTTATAAATTACTTTAACCGAATCAACATTTTTAAGCTTCGTATTGTATTTATATCAATTAATTTCTAAACAGTAAACGAATATGGAAAAACTGGAACAAAAAGTCTATGCAATAAAAGAACAGGCTAAGGATGCCGCAAATGCGGCCACAGCTAAAACAAAAAAATCTGCCGATAAAATAAAAGAAAAGGCTCAGGAAAAGACTCAAGAATTAAAAGAAAAAGCACAACATGCAGCACATACAGTAAAAGAGAAAGCAACACACGCTGCTGACACTGTCAAAGAAAAAGTTCGACAAGGAATCGACATTATTCATGAAAAAAGTAAATAAAAACCGACTCTAAGAGCCTATCTAAATTTTACTATGGTCGGTTTTGAAAATTTCTTTTGAGGATGTTTTTTATTTTTAAATGATAACAAACTATCTGTCAAATGAAAATGAAAAAACAAACCGAAAGAAAATATTAAAATGGTCTGACAGATTTTCTACATTAGCAAATTTAAACCGGTTCTTAAATCTGCCTGAATAAAGGGTATGTCTAAATTGAAATAACACTATTTCTGACATACTCCTTATTTTTTGGAAAAGAAGCTTCTCTGTTTTTCAAATAAAACGTAAGTTTGTAAATTATCGGATATTAATTATGAAACTATACATAGAAACAGAGAGGCTCTTATTACGAGAATGGACTCCAAATGATTTACCGACTTTTATTAAAATGAATCAAGATCCGGAGGTAATGGAGTTTTTTCCTAAAATATTAGACAGTAAAGAATCTATTAATTTTTATCAACGTATCTGCAAAGAGTTTGATAAAGTAAAATACGGATTGTTTGCCGTAGAAAAGAAATCGGATCATAAATTCATCGGATATACAGGATTACATAAAACCGATTTCCCTGCAAACTTTACCCCTTGTATCGAAATCGGATGGAGACTCATAAAAGATGTATGGAATCAAGGCTATGCAACAGAAGCTGCCAAAGCATGCCTTCAATATGGATTTATTAATTTAAATATTAAAGAGATATACTCTTTCACTGCTGCTATCAATAAACGATCTGAACGTATCATGCAAAAAATCGGATTACAAAAAATCGGAGAATTCGATCATCCGAATATAATTTCCGAGAATCGTCTATGCAGACACGTTCTGTACAAAAGTTCTTTTTAAGAAAATAAGTCTCTGCATAATAAAAACAATAAGACTCTATATTAAAAACCGCCCCTATTATGAAATATAATTTCGACACAATAATAGACAGAAATAACACTGATGCTATAAAACAAGAAGCATTGCTTACCCGATGGGGAAGAAATGATCTTATTCCGCTTTGGGTAGCCGATATGGACTTAGCGACACCTCCATTTATCATGGAAGTATTACAAAAACGGTGTCAACACCCTATTTTAGGCTATACGAGCAAGCCCGATTCTTATTATTCGGCAATTATCAATTGGCTGAAAAAACGATATAATTGGAGTATAGAACGCAAATCGATCTCTTATACTCCGGGTATCGTCCCCGGACTTGCTTTCGCAATAAAATGTTTTACTTCACCGAAAGATAAAATATTGGTAATGCCTCCTGTTTATCACCCGTTCTTTTTAGTTACGGAAAATGAAAACCGTAAGGTCGTATTTTGTCCGTTAATCTTAAAAGACGGACAATACCAAATCGATTTCGAACAATTTGAAAAACAGATAAAAGGCTGTAAAGTCTTTATTCTTTGTAACCCACACAATCCTGGCGGACGAGTGTGGAATATGGAAGAACTGAAACGGATTGCTTCTATTTGTGCCCAAAACAATGTATTAGTTTTTTCTGATGAAATTCATGCCGATCTCACTTTCCCGCCATATCAACATATACCTTTTGCTACAGTATCAAAAGAAGCCGCAGATAATTCGCTGGTTTTCATGTCACCCAGTAAAGCATTCAATATGGCAGGACTCGCCAGTTCATTCTGCATAATAAAAAACGAATTCCTTCGAGAAAAATTCAAAAAATTCACAGAAGGAAGCGATCTTACCGAAGGACATGTATTTGCATTCAGGAGCGTAGAAGCTGCCTATACTTACGGAGAAGAATGGTTATCGCAAGTATTGGAATACCTTCAAGAGAATGTAATTTATACCGAACAGTACCTAAAAGAAAAAATGCCCCGTATAAAAGCAATAATTCCACAAGCCTCTTTTTTAAATTTTTTAGATTGCAGAGAGCTTTGCTTGTCACAAAAAGATCTGGTCGATTTTTTTGTCGACAAAGCCCATCTTGCCCTAAATGACGGAAGCATGTTCGGAAAAGAAGGAGAAGGTTTTATGCGTATGAATATCGCATGTCCACGAGCTATTCTCGACCGTGCTTTAAATCAACTTGAAAAGGCTTATCACGAAAAATTCGAATAAACCGAATGCTCATTATTAAATCTGCATGTCTCAAAAATATTATATACTTGCCGATAACCAGGCTATTACACGAGCCGGATTAAATTTCATAATACGGGAATTACATCTTTCCGAACGTATTATACATATATATTCAAAACAGGAACTGCCCGATTTACTTAAAAAAAATTCTCAAGCTATAATCATCTTAGATTATACACTTTTCGATTTTTCAAGAATCGAGGAGTTGATAAACTTACACGAACGATTTCCCTCTGTCCGATGGATCTTATTCTCGGAAGAACTTACTACCGAATTTATCCGCAACATTTATTCTGACAAGGCATTCAGCGTCTTATTCAAAAATTCCTCATTTCAAGAAATTTCTGATGCCTTAAAATATACGATTTCCGATAAACAATATTTGTGTGCCCAATCAAAAAATCAACTGCAAAATAATACAGAACAAGGAATCATCGGACAATCTTTACTAACTACTACGGAAATAGAAATACTAAAACTGGTGGCACAAGGAAAATCCGTTAAAGAAATCGCGGCAATCCGCATATCAAGCGTACATACCATTATTACTCACAAAAAAAATATATTCCGAAAACTGAACGTTAACAATATACATGAAGCAACCCGGTATGCCT
>ENA-OPXG01001398-OPXG01001398.1-human-gut-metagenome-genome-assembly--contig:-NODE-1398-length-11238-cov-1.894214_pt1 | contig 11238 bp, 3 predicted proteins | sample MGYA00241519_ERZ502030 | MGnify/ENA primary metagenome ERZ502030 (study PRJEB25962, sample SAMEA2041937) | human gut metagenome | biome: human gut; feature: human-associated habitat; material: faeces...
TTTTGCTTTGCTTCTTTTAGCAGGGTGCAGTAATGACGTGAAAGAATCCGATATCAAATTTTCGGGAGAGGCAGGCGCTAAAGTCTCATTTAGTGCAGTAATCAATGATCAGGAGGCAAGTAATCTTGTAACCAGAGCCACGGAAACGAGTTGGGAGTCTGGAGATCGAGTAGGCATCACCTGTGGAAAAGACCAGATGAATGTTGAGTATCAATATTCCCCAGACAATACAGGGTTATTTAATGCAGTGAATGGAAAAATTGAAGATATTTGGGTGCTTGGTACCCAAACTTATGATGTATTGGCATATTACCCCTTTACTGGAACATCTGGTACAGAACCGGTAGCGGTAGAGGTTAACACCGGTACTGAAGTACAAACGAATAAAGAAACACGTAAGCAAATCGACTTTCTTTATGCAACAGGAGTTGCAACCAGCCAACAACCCAATGTACAACTGTCATTTCGGCATGTAATGAGTCGTATTAAACTAACCTTTACTCCAGGTGAAGGGGTGACTCTATCTGATATAACATGTTATCTTATTGGCTTAAAACAAGAAGGAACATTTAATCCTGTCACAGGTATAGCAGCAGTAAGTACTGCTGAAACGGTCAAGCCTGAAGATATAATCTGGGATGGCGATCGGAAAGTGGGTGCAGATGGGAACTACACAATAGAAGCTATTTTATTACCACAAGTTGTTAGCGAAAAGGTCTGGATTCAGGCAGGAATGGGTGGAAACTATTACGAGGCAACTTTTACTAATTTAACAGAGTTGAAACCCGGTTATTCTTACAACTATACAGTCGAAGTTAATAAGTATGAAGATAATGAATACACACTGAAAATCACTCAAGCAACAGAAATTGTTGGCTGGACCACAGGTGATGAGGGCAAATATTCACCTGATGCGGGACTTGCAGGAACTGACTCTTCAGTCACCAACCCCAGTTGGAATCTGGATGAAGAAGAGATTGACTAATTTCTATATGGACAGTCATTATTACACATCTTTAGAGTAATAAAATAAAGAATCTTTAATGAATAAACAATATCTGATTTATGAAATATTATAATTATATATCTATACTGCTCTTTGTTAGTTTTTCCGCACTAACATCTTGTACTCAAGATGATAACATGGGCAATGAGGCAAGCTCTACACAGAACTTCCAGATTTCGGTAAGTGAAACTGGCTTTGAGAGCGATAATACTACACGCGCCACTGAAAATAACTATTCTACTATATTCGTGAATGGAGATGCCATAGGAATCTTTGCAGTGCGCAATGGAGCGATTGTAAGCAATATAAATAATGTAAAATGCACGATGCAGGATGGTGCATGGGAAATGGAAACCAATATAGAATACAAGGAAAGTGAATTTAAGAAAATGAGTTTCTATGCTTATTATCCATATAATGGCACATTCAATTCAGACACGGATTTTGATGCATCTAAAACGTTAACTGATGGTGACCCATTCGAAGGATACGTGGCAAATTGGAAAGTAGACGCTGAACAAGATGAAGCCAATTATACCAAATATGACCTGATGACAAGTGTCGGAAAAGCTTCCGGACAACGCTTGAAAGGAGAAGTATCTTTCGTCATGCAACACCGGATGGCACTTGCTGTCCTTCAAATGCCAGACGTAGTATATGATTTTACAAATACAGATGTAACTATTGATGATTACATTTTACCCACTCAAGCAGGCTCATTTAAACTAAATAATAAAATAGCCAAACCTTATGAGCAAGAAATTAACTCTAAAACCTATTATCGTTTTCTTGTAAATCCGAATAAAGAATTCACTATTGCAGGATCTTATATCACAAGTAAAGAAGAAAAGACCTATGACCATACAGCTACATTAACAAGCGGACAGGCAAAACTGTATAAGGTCAAAAATCCGGATACGATAAAGCAACAGCTTTCCGTAGGTGATTATTTATGTGCAGATGGTTCTATTATAAGCAAAGATGCTGCCGTACCCGAAAATGCGATTGGCGTGATATTCTATGTAGGCAATCCGCAACCGTCGGTAACACATGCCGATAAATACGTAGAGGCCAAAGATCCATTACGCCGTGATTACCCCGAATGCAAACATGGTTTAGTATTAGCTCTAAAGAATGCACTATTAGGCACTGCAGAAAAAGGAAGATTCAACACTAGTAATAAACACTATTACGGCACTTGGTTCAGGACTGATGAAAAATATATGAATAGTTACGTAGATACGGAAAGAGGAAAAAATGTTGCTCCTATTGCAGGATTTCAAGGTTACAATAATACAGTTCTCATGGAAGTTGGTGCAACTATGGGCGATGATTATAAGGCAGGTGCCGGTAATGCATTAACAGCCTTGGAAAATTATCGGACAGAAAACGCAACTCCTACAACCTCAACAGGTTGGTATTTCCCTTCAGATTTTGATCTTATAACTGTCAAACAAGTAGTGGCTACTGTAAATTCCAGCATCGAGAAAGCCAATGGAACAGTATTAGTTATTAATGACGGTGCTACCGAGGGAGGAAGTTTTTATTGGTCAAATACTGAACGTAATAATGAATGGTTGTGGGCTAATACAATGGGAAGTGGTAGTGATGCTTCTGGTCCTGCAGAAAGTGGTTCTCTTACAGCAAAACGCTACGCATCAAATAATGATGGTTTTTTCCGTATGATGCTTGCCTTTTAAAGTATTCTAATTAATACCTATTAAAGGTAATATTGATTGCTATTATTATATCAGTTATGTAAAAAATATGAATAAGAAAAACTACATAAAAAAGACAACTTTACCTGTCGTACTGTTTTTCTCCTTCGCTTTGGTACCAGTATTCGGTAGTCAAGGACAGGCTTATGCTGCGGTAGACATTGTCCAGCAGCAGAGCATGATAAAGGGAACGGTAGTAGACGAGAAAGGTGAACCGGTTATCGGTGCGAATGTGATTGCTGCAGGGTCTCCCAACGGTACAATCACCGATATAGACGGTAATTTCAGACTGAGTGTAAAGCCGGGTGCAAAACTGAAAATCTCTTATATCGGCTATACCGATCAGGTTGTGGTAGCCAAAGACAAAATGAGGATTGTACTGGCAGAAGACGCTACCGCGCTAGAAGAAGTAGAAATTGTGGCGTATGGTGTACAGAAGAAAGTCAGTGTAACGGGAGCTATTGCCAGTGTGAAAGCCGAAGATGTAATGCGTACTCCGGTGGGAAGTATTTCTAATGTTTTGGGAGGGCAGATGAGTGGTTTGACCACCGTACAGTACTCTGGTGAGCCAGGTGCGGATGCCGCGGACATCTTAGTGCGTGGTAAAGCCACTTGGACGAATTCTTCGCCGTTGATCCAAATTGATGGTATAGTACGTGAAGCATCGGATATGGCACAACTCGACCCGAATGAAATAGAAAGTGTTACAGTATTGAAGGACGCATCGGCGACAGCTGTATTCGGAGTACGTGGTGCCAATGGTGTTATCCTGGTAACCACCCGTCGTGGTCAGGAAGGTAAGGCAACAATCTCTATCACTTCTTCTGTCGGCGTCCAGCAACCTACCCGTATATTAAAGATGGCAGACAGTTACACCTACGCCACCTTATTTAATGAAATGAATGATAATGACGGGAAGAGCAAACATACCTTCGACGACTATGCGCTGGAACGCTTCCGCTTGGGTGACGACCCCATCATGTATCCCAATATAAACTGGAGAAAATATATCATGAAAAACTCGTCCATACAGACACAGCACAACCTGAACATAAGTGGAGGAACTGACCGCGTGCGTTACTTCATTTCCATGGGCTTTTTATGGCAGGACGGACTTTTCCGGCAATTTAAAGAATTGGATTACAATAATAATTATAGCTATACCCGATATAACTACCGGGGTAACCTCGACCTTGACATCACCAAGTCTACGTTACTGAAAGTCGGCTTAGGAGGTATCGTCGGTATCACTCACGAACCGAATGACCAGGATTATCCTTACGGATTATTCTCTCTTATCAATATGGCACAGCCATTCAACAGTCCGGGTGTTATAGATGGTAAACTTGTACTGACCGACCCGGGAAAATATGACGGCGTCCTGATGGACAACAATGCACTGGGACGTTACTACGGACAAGGATATGACCAGGCAACCAGCAATACCATGAATATGGACTTGCAATTAACCCAAAAGCTTGATTTCATCACGAAAGGATTATCCGTAGAAGCGAAAGGAGCCTATAACACTTATTATGTGTTTAAACAGAAACGTTATGGTTCGGTAGAAACCTATACTCCGTATTACCAATCGGCTTTGGAAAGTCCTGGACTTGATATGAATGATCCATCTTACAACAAAACGATTGTCTATCGTGTATCCGGTCAAAACAAACGCTTGAGTTACAGTGAAGATAATAACACAAGAGGACGTGACTGGTACTTTGAAGCAAGTCTGCGTTATAACCGTAAATTCGGCGAACACAATGTTGGCGGGCTCTTATTATATAACCAAAGCAAAAAATACTATCCCAAAACTTTCACGGAAGTACCGACTGCTTATGTAGGATTAGTGGGACGTCTGACTTATGATTATAAGTCCCGTTATGTGGGTGAATTCAATTTCGGATACAACGGTTCCGAGAACTTTGCACCGGAGAAACGTTTTGGTTTCTTCCCTTCCGGTTCTATCGGTTATGTAATCTCTGAAGAAGCATTCATGAAAAAACAGAAAGTAGTGGATTACTTGAAACTGCGCGCTTCCATCGGTCTGGTAGGTAATGACAATATCAGCGACAATCGTTTCCTTTATCTATCCAACTCCTGGCTGGTAGACCAGCTACCCAGTGAAAAAGATTACTGGAACGCTTACAAGAATGGGTATAATTTCGGCTTTAATAATGGCAACATGATAAAAGGAGCGATTGAAAGCCGCATCGGTAATCCAAACGTAAGCTGGGAAACAGCCTTGAAGCAAAACTACGGTATTGATGTCAACTTCCTCAACAATCGTTTGAAGGTCAGTGCCGATATTTTCTTCGAAGACCGGAAAGATATCCTCATTAAAAGACAGACTATTCCTATCACCACCAATCTGACAAGTGACAACTTGCCGGTAGTCAATATGGGACGTGTCAAAAACCATGGATATGAAATAGATCTGAAATGGGAAGATGTCATTAAAGGCAAACTTCACTACTATATCAACGCCAATGTTTCCTATAACAGAAACAAGATTATCTTCCAGGATGAAGTGGAACCCAACGAACCCTACCAATGGAGAACCGGACAACCCGTCGGAACTATTTTCGGCTACGTAGCAGACGGATTCTACAATGACAGCGATTTTGAAAATGGCAAACTAAAAGAAGGACTTCCGAAACCAACCATGGATGTATCTCCGGGTGATGTGAAGTATACCGATTTGAACGGCGACGGTCTGATTACTGATGACGACCAGCGTGCCATTGGTAATCCTACACGTCCCGCCTACACCTGGGGGCTGAACTATGGAGCGGACTATAAAGGCTTTTTCTTCTCCATGAACTGGACAGCTGCCACGGAACGTTCACTGGTTCTTGACTATTTCTTCCGTAAACCATTCGGAAACAATGCCAACAATGCCCTAATGCAGTTCCATGCAGATAACCGCTGGACACCAGCAACAGCAGAAACTGCCACCGTACCGCGTTTTGCCACCAAGTCAATGGACTACAACAGTTACACCTCTTCTTTGTGGGTGAAGAACGGGAACTTCCTGAAATTGAAAACACTTACAATCGGATATAACTTCAAAGAACGGAAAGCACTCAAAAAACTGGGAATATCCCAATTAGGTATCAAATTTAGCGGATACAATTTGTTGACTTTCGACAGTTTCAAAATTATGGATCCGGAATGTACACCGGGGCTGACTGACTCTTATCCGATTATTAAAATCTATAATATAGGAATAAACTTAACTTTCTAAGCCATCTAAAATCATGAAAAGAAGAAACCTATTACATACAGGCATTGCAGCCGTACTACTATTGTCGACAGGTGCATGCGAGGACTTCAAATTCGGGAATGCTTTTCTTGACAAGCCGTTCACCACAGACATTACGATCGATACGGTATACGCACATAAAGTTTATGCCGAACAAGCACTAGCCGAAGTATACCGTTCCCTACCCGACTACCTACCCTCCGGTGGAAGATTGTGCTGGGGTATACTGGAAGGCATGACCGACTTGGGAGATGCGATCAAACCCAATGGAATACGTTCTTACTATACGGGAAATGTCAGTTCATCAACCGGCGACATGCCCTATATTCTTTATGAAGGAACTTCAAGTCCTTCTTTCGGTATGTCTCCTATGACAGGAATCCGAAAAGCTTATATCTTTCTGGAAAATGTAGACCGGGTACCGGATATGACAGAACGTGAGAAGAGTATTCGAAAAGCGGAAGCAAAGATGATTATAGCTTTCCATTATTCCCAAATATTACGCTACTTCGGAGGAATGCCCTGGATTGACCACTCCTATCTTCCCGAAGATGACATGACAACCACCCGTATGACTGTGGAGGAAACCGTGCAAAAGATAATAGGATTATTGGATGAAGCGGCAAGAATACTTCCATGGAAAGTAAATGCAGCCGATGAAGGCAGAATGACAGCCGCCGGAGCGTTAGCTTTGAAATCACGCGTCCTGCTATTCGCCGCCAGTCCTCTATTCAATAATGAAAAGCCATTTATGGCTGGAGAAGCTGCCGACAAGCATTATGTATGGTATGGAAACTACGCGGAATCCCGCTGGCAGGACGCATTAAATGCCGGACTGGAAATGCTTCGTGAAAACCAGAAGAACAACAATTTCTACCAACTGGTAAACACCGGAAAACCGAGGGAAGACTTTGTTTCTGCCTACTTTGACCGTTATAACGGCGAAGTGCTTATCTCCTCGCACCGTTGGACCAATTACACCATAGGCACCAATTCTTTCGGAGAATTGCTTTATGGTATGGGTGGAGCCAGTGCCAACTATGCCGATATGTTTGAAATGGCAGACGGAACCCCGTTTGACTGGAACAATCCAGTACACAAAGCACATCCTTTCTTCGATGCACAAGGAAATCCGGTACGTGATATTCGTATGTACGAAACTCTCTATGTAAACGGCGATCAGTTCCGGGGACGTGAACTCCGCATTGCCAAAGGAGAAAGTGAAGGATGCGATGACATCTCCCCCGTACTGTTCCGTCTAACCTACAACGGATATGGTATGCGCAAGTTCCAACGCGACAGAGCCGATGAAGTGAATGGAAAGTTCTATTCCTGCCCATTGATCCGCCTGCCTGAAATTTATCTGAATATTGCCGAAGCAATGAACGAACTGGGAAAAGCAACTACAAAAGATGAATTCGGAAATGATGCATACGATTATATCAACATGGTCCGTAACCGGGTCAATATGCCGGATCTGACAACAGCCAAGGCTGCTCCTGGAAGAGAACTGCGTGAAGCTATCCTGCACGAACGTGCCATCGAATTCGGCTATGAAGAGGTACGTTATTTCGACCTGACACGCTGGAAACGCGATGATTTATTCAAGACTCCTATCGAACGTCTTTTTATCACGAAAGACAGTCAGGGAGTTTTCACCTACACCAAAGACAGAAAAGTGTATAACGAAAGAGGTTGGATAAAGAACTGGAGCGACCGTTACTTCTTGATTCCTATTCCTTTGGAGGAAATCAACAAGAAATACGGACTGGTACAGAATCCCGGATGGTAATAAACAATAAAAAGACAAATTTAAATCGAAAACGTATGAAACGTAAATATATAGTAATCAGTATGGCTTTACTATCTGTTGTGACTACCTGGGCACAGGAGATAACAGGAACAGTGACAGATGCCTTAGGCTCACCTGTTGCAGGTGCTAAGGTACATCTGGTCAACACTCCAAGCGTCTCTGCCATCACTGACCGGAATGGAGTATTTGTATTGAATGGAGAAGAAGGTGACTGGATGGTAGTTTCCTATGCCGATGCCATTGGCAAACGAATCAGGGCTACCGGAAAATCTATTCAGATAAAACTGGATCCGCAGGGCAGAATGGTCAATATGGGAATGGCAAGCCGCACCGCAGATCGGCAAACGCAGGCTGTATCTATTGTCACTGCGGAAGAACTCGAGAAAAACGCAACTCCCAATTCTTTTAACGCTCTCTATGGATTAGTTCCCGGACTGGAAGTAATGCAACGTACCGGTTGGACCCAGCCCCCCACGACTTTGCTACGTGGCAGCGATAATCCCTTGATTGTGGTAGACGGTTTTCCCCGTCCTATCGAATGTCTCAACACGGTAGAAATAGAATCGGTGACCGTACTCAAAGACCGACCGGCTACTGCTCTTTGGGGAGCCCGCGGAGCCAATGGGGTGATTCTCGTAACTACAAAGCGAGGACAATATAACACTAAAATGCAGGTGAACGTCAACTATAAATACGGGATGGACTTCCCCATCAACCAACCGGAATTTGCAAATGGCTATGAATACGCGGCAGCCTTGAACGAAGCCTTGTACTATGACGGACTGGAAATGCAATATACCCGCAACGAACTGGATGCTTTCAAGAACGGCAGCAACCGCGACTTGTATGCCGACTCTGACTGGCTTGGTGAAGGATTGAGAAAACATACCGTCAATAACCAGCTCGACATCAATTTCCGTGGAGGAGGAAAAAACTTACGTTATTACACGATGTTAAGTTATAAGAACGACTACGGAATATTGAACGACAAATATGCTAAATATTCCGACCGTTACTCCGCACAGATGCGAAAATACGAACTGGACCTGCGAATGAATATTGATATTGACATCACTCCTTCCACACTTGCACAACTGACCATGCTGGGTTCACTACGAGAACGAAAACGTCCGTCTACTTATGAGAGTGATATTTTCTACGGTCTGTTCAACACTCCTTCCGGTGCTTTCCCGGTGAAAGCCTCTAATGGAATTTGGGGCAGCAACTCTGTATTAAAAAACAATCCGCTTGCCCGTATTGCAGACATCGGTTATTTCAAAGAAAACCCTAGAATGTTGCAGACGGACATGAGAATCCGGCAGGATTTGTCATCGTTGACTCCGGGACTTAGTGCTGAAGTAGCTGTTGCGTACGATAATAATGCAGTATTTAAAGAACAGGGAAGCAAAAACTTTCAGTATGCAGTCAACACACCGGTAGTCAATGTTGTCACCGGGGAAAAAGAAGCCATGTCTGAAGTGTATGGAGACAATAGTGCACTGACTGTCAGTTGCTGGGGAATGACCGAGCAATATATCAACGCCAGTCTGGAAGCTCAAGTCAAGTATGACCGCATGTTCGGAAAGCATGGAGTAAGCGCCACCGCCCTGTATCGGCAGGAGTCGGAAAGGGCATTGGGAGCCAATAATGCGTACAAACGTATGTATATCACAGGCATGGCAGGATATAATTACAACAATACGTACCTGCTGGATGTGGTATTCAACCAATACGGTACTAGCGTATTGCCCGAAGGTGATAAGTTCCGCAGTTATCCGGCAGTATCGGCAGCCTGGGTGTTATCCAACGAATCATTCATGAAAAAAATGACTGCTGTAAATCTTTTGAAGATTCGTGCTTCTTACGGACGTGCCGGATGGGACCAGATTCCCTACGGACTTACTCAACAATACTATATCTGGGGCGGACAGTACTACTTTGGCGATGCCAATAACGTGGCCAGCGGTAACAAAGAAGATAAACTAGCTATGAACAACCTGACTCTCGAAGTTTCCGACAAATACAATGTAGGAATAGATATGCGTCTCTTTAACAAATTAAGTGTCACATTAGACGCCTTCCTCGACAAAAGAAGCAATATACTGATTGGAGCAAACAACCTGATTTCTTCTGCCATCGGTATCAGTGTACCCCAACAAAATGCCGGTAAAGAAGAAAAGAAAGGACTGGAAGTAAGTATGGAATGGAAAGATTATAGCCGCAAAGACTTTCATTATTATGTAGGAGCCAATCTGACATATATCAAAACCAAAGTCGTAGAAAACGGAGAAGGTTATAAGCCTTGGAATTACCTGTCCGGTAAAGGATTAGCCATCGGACAAATATTTGGTCTGGAAGCAATCGGTTATTTCCGCGATGAGGCAGATATCGCAAACAGTCCGAAGCAACAATTTTCGGAAGTACGCCCGGGGGATGTGAAATATAAAGATATGAACAACGATGGTATTATCGACGATAATGACAAGCATGCCATCGGATATTCAAGTAGTATTCCCGAGATTTATTGTGGCATCCGCCTTGGATTTGAGTATAAAGGTTTCGGAGTAGACGCTTTGTTCCAAGGAGCGACACGTTTCAGCAAAATGCTGAATACAAGTAGTGTGTATTGGCCATTACGCAATAATACCAACATATCCAATTGGTATCTGCACGATAAGATCCGCTGGACGGAAGAAACAAAAGATATAGCCAATGTACCCCGTTTGTCAACGCTGAACAATGCCAATAACTTCCAAAACAGTACACAATGGCTGGTAAATGGTGAATACCTGAAACTGCGTAACCTGAATGTATATTACGACCTGCCGAAAAACTGGATATCGAAAATCAAGCTGGAACAATGCCGCATCTTCGCCAGTGCGAACAATGTTTTTTCGCTCGATCATGTCAAATACATGAACTGCGAAGATTTCAGCGTCAACTACCCGGATATGTTCTCTGTCTACTTCGGAGCTAGTATTAAATTCTAATATCGAAAGCATTATGAAACTAACTAAATATATCACAACAGCCTGCATAGCAGCTCTCTTCACCGGATGCGATTATCTGGATTTCGATGAAACCACCGGAATGACGAAAGAAGAAATGTACTCCTATTTCGGCAACGTAACAAGCCTGTCTACTTTTGTTTACTCTCAATTACCACAAGACTTCGGTGCAATAGGAGACGCGCTAAGGGATGCTGCAACAGACAACGCTGTATACACTTGGAATCAAAGCAGCGTATATAATGTATATAATGGAACTTGGAGCCCGCTCAAAACGGTAGATGATGTATGGAGCAACTACTACACCGCTATCCGTGAAGCCAATTCATTCCTGGAGAACTATTCGCTCGAGGTACTGGAACGTTTCAAATGGAATGTGGATTACGAAATTGATGTGGAAAAAGCTAAAATGCGCGTACATGAAG
>ENA-OPXG01001399-OPXG01001399.1-human-gut-metagenome-genome-assembly--contig:-NODE-1399-length-11236-cov-1.585994_pt1 | contig 11236 bp, 9 predicted proteins | sample MGYA00241519_ERZ502030 | MGnify/ENA primary metagenome ERZ502030 (study PRJEB25962, sample SAMEA2041937) | human gut metagenome | biome: human gut; feature: human-associated habitat; material: faeces...
GAGCACTCCGGCATCACCGGACTTGAAGACCAGCTGATTTTTATCATTGATGACATCATTAATATTTTAGTAAATAATAAGCCTTTGCTGAACTTTATTTCAAAAAATCTTGTAATGGGTGCATTAAAATCTGCTTTCTGGGCCGAAGACGAAGGTGACAAAATCTTCTATGAACGATACCTGGAGCTGGTAGAAGCCGATGAACACGAATATCAGGATATTGACATTATGCTATTCACTATTCTGGAATTGGCTGGTTCCACCGGATACAATTCTATACTGTTTGAAGAACCTGTATCTATCGAAAAGTACAAGCCATTTCTTTATCGAACCGTCCGTCTGATCATTCAAAGTCATAGAAAATAGTGCGCATAGTCTGAGCCGTTTCTTACGAGTGCATGACAATTTATAAAGCAGAATCCGCAGTGTAGTATGTAACATAAATATCTTTTTATGTTCCTGCAAACAAATTTGTGTTACATACTACACTGCGGATTTTATTGTCTGGTAGTTTCTTTATGATTCACACGATTACTTATACTGCATAAGCAATTCTTTCATAGCCTTACCGGTTCCCTTCACAGATCCCTGAACCATCTCCGGCTTTCCACCACCGCGTCCTTCAAACGCGACGTTTAATGCTTTGCTGATCGGGCGTACATCCTCACTCCTGCTTCCGATTACATATCGATAACCGTCCGTATCTGTTCCGGCAAATACCGCACAGATCACTGCGCCTTTATCAAGCAGCCTGTTCATCATTTCTCTTGGAAGATTACCGGACAATGCGCTGTCGAATACAGTCACAATCTTCTCTTCTACCGGAATCTCTGCCACACGAAATTCCAGGAGTTTCTGCTGTAATTCTGCGATCTGGCTCTTCATACGTGTCTGCTCATCTTTAAGCTTACCAACCGCATCTGCCACTTCATATTCTTTTGCACATAACAGTGCCGAGATTTCTTTTGTCATGGCATCTTTTTTCTCATAATCCCGCATTGCACGTCTTCCGCAGAGCATTGTGATACGCTCACCGCCTTTATAATTGGCCATGCTTACCAGCTTGACAGCTCCGATCTCACCGGTCGTCTTCACATGTGGCGCACAGCATGCACACACATCATAACCTGGGATCTTTACAATACGTACCTGACCCTCAATCTCGATCTTGCTGCGATAATCCATATCTTTCAGCTCATCCTTCGACGGATAAAGAATCTCGATTTCAAGATCCTGATATACTGCCTCATTTGCCGCTGCCTCAATCTCTTTCAACTGTTCTTTACTGATCGTACCATCAAAATCCATTGTACAGTAATCGGCCCCCAGATGAAAACCGACATTGTTATATCCAAATCTTTCATGCACGATACCGGATACAATATGCTCCCCGGTATGCTGCTGCATCTTTTCAAAACGTTCTTCCCAGTTGATCTTTCCGGTCACAATACTTCCCACTTCCAATGGTGCAGTCGTATAATGATAGATCACATCGTCTTTTTCATGCACATCTGTAACGTTCACAGTTCCCAGAACTCCTGTATCTGCATACTGACCGCCGCCTTCCGGGAAGAATACCGTCTGGTCCAGTACCACACGGTAGCCATCCTTTGCTTCTTCACAGGAAATTACTTTTGCTGTAAATTCGGTTCTGTGACTGTCCTCATAAAATAATTTCTCTGTCATCCTACTTACATCCTTTCCGGTGCTTCAAATCCAAGTACGTCAATACATCCTTCCAGTACATCTTTTGTTACTTTCAGAAGTGCAATATAACTCTTCTGTTTCTCAGCGTTTTCTTCACCCAGAATCTTTGTCTCATGGTAGAAACGGTTAAATGCATTTGCAAGATCATAAATATATGCACAGATCTTATGCGGTGCAAGGTCCTGGAACGCATTTGCGATCACATCGTTATATTTAGCTGCTTCAAGCATCAGTGCTTTCTCGCAGTCCGCATGTGCTTCCTGTACCTTTAATCCATCCAGGCTGTTTCCCTGTGCCTGATATTTATTCAGGATTGATTTAATACGAACGATCGTATAGAGAATATACGGACCTGTATTACCTTCAAATGAAATAAATCTGTCCACATCAAAAACATAATCTTTTGATGCCTGATTTGAAAGATCTCCGTATTTAAGTGCAGCTACTCCGATCATATTAGCTGTCTTTCTCGCTTCTTCTTCTTCAATCGCATGATTTTCAGAAATTTTCTTATACATCTTCTCCGCAGTTTCCGAAATCAGTGTTTCCAGGCGCATAACTCCGCCTTCTCTTGTCTTAAACGGCTTACCATCTTTTCCATTCATAGTGCCAAATCCAAGGAATTTCAATTCGGTCTCTGCCGGAACGATTCCTGTCTTTTTCGCAGAACGGAATACCTGTGTAAAATGAAGCTCCTGTCTTTTATCTGCAAGATATATATATGTGTCCGGCTTATAAAGTTTTTCTCTTTCTACTATAGTTGCAAGGTCCGATGTAGCATAAAGTGCCGCACCATCTGACTTTCTTACGATACATGGAGGCAGTTCTTTAGTATCTGTATCTTCTGCTATATCTACAACAGTAGCCCCCTGGCTTTCATATGCTATGCCATCATCAACCATCTTATCTACCATTTCATCTATATATGGCTGTGCATCACTTTCGCCTTTCCAAAGATCAAAGGATACATTAAGATTATCATAATTCTTCTTCAGATCTTTCTTTGAAACCGTCATAATATGATTCCAGATAGCTCTGCATGCCTTATCACCATTTTGAAGCTTAAGTGTTGCCTCGTGCGCCCTTTTAGCAAAAGCTTCATCCTCCTTGGACTTAGCACTTGCTGCTGGATATATCTCCTCCAGCTCTGCTATTGTAAATGGTGCTTCTTTAGGATATTCACCTGTAAATGAAGCATCAAAATATGGCAGTTCCGGCTTTCTATCTCTTAATTCTTCTATAATAAGTCCCATCTGAAGTCCCCAGTCACCAAGATGCACATCACCTATTGTCCTGTTGCCAACAAATCTGTTAATTCTTTTAACGCTTTCACCGATGACAGCTGATCTTAAATGACCCACATGAAGTGGCTTAGCCGCATTAGCACCACCAAAATCTACAATAACAGTCTTAACCTGTTCATTGTTCTGATAACCATACTTATCAGAAGCTGCCATATCATTCATATAACCAGCAAGATATTCAGGACTAATCTTTATATTGATAAAGCCTGGTTTAACACTTTCAACAGATGAGAAAAGTCTGTTATCTGCAAGCTTGGAAACAACTTCATCTGCTATCATAAAAGGTGCCTTTTTATATGCCTTTGCTGCTGCCATAGCACCATTACACTGATACTCACATAAGTCTGGCCTGTTAGATACTGTTATCCTTGCATAATCTTTAGAATATCCACATTCCTCAAACGCTTTCTGGAATTGTTCTGTCATAAGTTCTATTATGGTCTTCATATAATCTCCACTCCTGATTTTATTTGCTTTTCAGTTGTTATATCACCTGATGCATATATAATAAATATAAAAAAGAAGCTGTTGCACTAAGTTGATTATATATTGATATATAAACTACTTACGTTGCGACAGCTTCCATATAAAACACTACTACATCACTGCTCAGTTTTAGGCTTTCAACTATTCTGAACAATAATATATAAAGCTGTATTTAGTTTAGTATAAGACACTTTTAAGAAAAAGTCCATAGCTCTCAGCTGGAAGTGACATAACAACATCCCTTCCATCAAGTGCAGCTTCTATATCTGAGGTCTTCTTTAATCCGTTACCAACATCAAGAAGCATTCCTATCATATATCTTGCCATATTATGAAGAAAATCATCAGCTGTTATTGTAATATTACATTTATTACCTTCTACATCTATATCTACTGACTTGACATTTTTTACTGTTGACTTACTCTTTTTAGCAGTTGTAAATGCTTTAAAGTCATGACTTCCGATAAAATACTGTGCCGCTGTTCTCATGGCTGATATATCTGGCACATCGAATGTATGATATGCATATTTTCTTGTAAACACATCTGCTACATTGGCCATATCAAGCTTGTATACATACGTTTTGCCCTTTGCATTCAACTGGCTATGAAATCTTTCATCAACTTCTTCAACATGGTTGATTGCAATATCTCTTGGAAGGTACCTGTTAAGATAATTCTTAATCTCAATAGCCTGATACCTGTCATTTAACTTAAAGTTAGCTGTTTGCGCAAGTGCATGAACACCCTTTTCTGTCCTGCAGCCAACATATATATCTATATCCTCGCCAGTCATTTTTTTAATTATTTCTTTAATCTTAACTTCTATCGTATTGGATGATGAATCTTTACCAAGACGCTGCCATCCATCATATCTGCCACCATCATATTGAATCTGTAACTTATAATTATACATTATTCTTCCATAACCTTTTCAACTGTATTAACGATAACATCCATCTCAAAAGGCTTCTGTATAAAATCAGCTGCACCCATCTTAAGCGCCTCTATCATATTAGCCTTTTGTCCCGCTGCTGTAACCATGATAATCTTAGCATCCGGATCGTCATCTATTATTTCTTTAACTGCATCAATTCCACCAAGCTTTGGCATTGTAATATCCATTGTTGTAATATCAGGTCTGTATATTTTAAATTTTTCAACACCCTCTGCACCATCTACTGCTTCTGCAACTATCTCATGTCCTGCCTGTTCAAGCATATTTCTTAAGAATTTCCTTGATGTCTTAGAATCATCTACTATCAATATTCTAGCCATAATCGTCCTCCGTTCCCACTTTATAATCTGGTATATGCTTACACCTTAAACTTCCAGCTTAATCTTATCATCTGCTACCATAATCAGATTAAATCTATGTCCCTTCATTGAAAATGTAACTACATACATTCCATTATCTGCCTTAATCTGTGTATCCTTATAAAATACTGGTGGATGCAATGCAACTTCTATGTCTTCATAGCTGAGCTTTGTTGCATACGCACCATTAATCACGTTAATAAGCTCACATATTGAATCATAAGCATCTGAATCAAACTCACTCAGCTCTTCCTGTGAAAATACTGATGCAACACATAAAAGGTCGTCATCATCTCCCGCTATGCCAAGAAATACATCTATATCTCCGTCCATAAGCTGGCAGCCTACAAACTTTCCCTCGTACTCCTTTTGATATATAATTCTTTCCAGTTCCATATCATTACCTATAAACTGAGTAAATATCTTAAGTACACTCTGCATCTGCTTGTTGTAGTATTCTGTGTTCATATCAAGAAATGTTGTAACCATATCATCTATATTACCTTCCTTGATAACCTTCAGTTCACTATCAGTAAAAACAGTTCCAGCGTGATTTTTGGCAATATATTTGTTAATCATCTTGTCCCGCATATCATCGCTCTCCTCATACCTGATTATCTGTCAATTATAATTTTTCGATTCATTTAACTTTTAAATTCATTATACATCATTAAGATACAAGTTAGCAATCACTTATTTTATTTAATTGATTGAAAATTGACATATTACTTGCTGCTCACTGATATTTTAGAAAATACTTCGCGTTCTTAACTACTGCACATAATAAAACCGGCACAGCTAATCACACTTTTGCCATGCCGGAAACTTATTTTTACACTTTAAATATGATAAAAGGTTACTTTTAACCCCGATATCAATTATATTATTTAAGCATTCTCAACAGAATAGTTAGGAGCTTCTTTAGTAATATGGATATCATGCGGATGACTTTCTCTTAAAGCTGCAGATGACATCTTTATAAACTTAGCTGTCTCCTGAAGTACTGGAATAGTCTGTGCTCCACAGTAACCCATACCTGAACGGAGTCCTCCCATAAGCTGGAATATAGTATCTTCAACAAGTCCTTTATATGCAACTCGTCCTTCAACACCTTCTGGAACAAGCTTCTTTGCATCTGTCTGGAAGTATCTGTCTTTACTACCATTCTCCATAGCTGCAATAGAACCCATGCCTCTATAAACCTTATACTTTCTGCCCTGGAATAACTCAAATGAACCAGGAGCTTCGTCACAGCCTGCTAAAAGACTTCCAAGCATACATACATTACCGCCTGCTGCTATCGCCTTAACTATATCTCCTGAGAACTTTATACCACCATCAGCGATAACTGGAATACCATACTTTTTAGCTTCAGCATATGCATCCATAACTGCTGTTACCTGAGGTACACCAATACCGGCAACAACTCTTGTTGTACATATAGAACCAGGTCCGATACCAACCTTAACAGCATCTACGCCTGCTTCACATAAAGCTTTGGCAGCAGCTCCTGTAGCTATATTACCCGCAATAACCTGAAGTTCTGGATATGCAGCCTTGATTTCCTTTAAAGTTGTAATAATATTCTTTGAATGACCATGAGCTGAATCTATAACAATACAGTCAACACTTGCATTAACAAGTGCTTCTACTCTGTCCATAACATTAGAAGTTATACCAACAGCAGCACCTGCAAGAAGTCTTCCCTGCGAATCATGTGCAGATGCAGGATACTTGATAGACTTCTCAATATCCTTGATTGTGATAAGACCTGTCAGCTTGAAATCCTTATCAACAATAGGAAGCTTTTCCTTTCTTGCCTTGCCAAGAATCTTCTTAGCTTCTTCAAGTGTGATGCCTTCCTCTGCTGTTACTAGATTCTCACTTGTCATACATTCCTTGATAGGTCTTGAAAAATCCTCTTCGAACTTAAGATCTCTGTTAGTGATTATACCAACAAGCTTCTTGTTATCATCTACAATAGGTACGCCTGATATTCTGAACTTTCCCATAAGCTCGTTAGCTTCTTTTAATGTATTATCTGGATGTAAGTAAAATGGATCTGTGATAACTCCATTCTCTGATCTCTTTACCTTATCTACCTCTTCTGCCTGCTGCTCAATAGACATATTCTTGTGGATAATACCTATACCACCCTGTCTTGCCATAGCGATTGCCATTCTATGTTCAGTAACTGTGTCCATACCTGCACTCATCAAAGGAATATTAAGCTTAATATTCTTTGTAAGATTAGTTGTTAAATCGATCATATTAGGTGTTACTTCTGAATACTGTGGAACTAATAACACATCGTCAAATGTAATGCCCTCACCAATAATTGTACCCATTTTCCTTTGTCCTCGCTTTCCTGTGAATAAAATAATTAAGTTATATGCGCATAATAACGCAATTCTTGGTACAAAAAAATCCGAATACTTAATTCGGACATTTCTGTGTGGAAAAATCTGATAAACGTTCTATCATATTCCTTTTGTTTATAATATTAAAATTGTATCAGAGCATTTTTTAAAAGTCAATAACTTTAAACACATCTTTTTCAACAACATTTTGTATGCTGTGAAGAACACGTTCATCAGGATATATAAATACCCTGACTAATTCGTTATGTTCATTATACGCATATATGACAACTGAATCATGATTGCTTGCACCAACTGAATAATCATAAGTCTTAACGTCCATATGGTTCATACGGAGTGCATCCTGCGAATCAGCTCTTGCCACAAGCTTTGCTCTTGAAAGTGTATACACACCACATCTTTTTCTTGCCGATTTTGCCATAATCCTGTCAATCGTAAGCGTATCATCCACCATCGAATACTCAAGCTCTGCATTATAATACTGGAATACTAAAAATGTCATCACCGCAAATAATGCAAGCACAATTATTCCAAATGTTCTTGTCTGTGGTATGGTTGTAGCCGCCACGATACAGCCTATTATAAGCAATGCCTTATAAATAACTGCTGTCTTAGGTGGTTTTACCTTCACTATCTGTTCTACTGCTATATCAAACATAAAGCTTCTCCTATCTTATAATAATTCCAATTAATCAAAGTAATTAATTTTCTTCTTAGTGCCTGCAGCCGTCTTAACCTTTACATCTGGTATCTCATAGTCTTCTATATCAATTATATCCTTGCTTTCGTCACACATTATAAGTAATCTGGCAATCATTTTAAGCTTTTCTTTCATTCCGAAGCTTCCACCAACACTATAAGCTGTGCCATTTACTTCATATCTGTTCATTGATGAGAAATATACCGGTCTGTCTTCTTTGGCAACATCTGTATAATCTTTAACATCAATACATAATAAAGCATCTGCTGCTTCCTCTAACTTGTCTGGATGCTTAGCTATAACAGAACTGCATATTGTTCCAAGCATATCTGTCTGGTTCTGCTCGTATTTATTGCCATATACGCTGAATTTCACAAGTGATCCACTTCCTTTGCCGCTAACAGAAGAACCTCCTCTTACCTTTACCGCTGGAAGTTCAACCTGTTCTGAACTGAATATCTCTGGGCTTTCACCACATATATTAAGCAGAAGTGCCATTTTCTTTAACTTGTCTACTACTGAATATGATGTTCCAACACATATATGGCTTCCATTAGCGAATTCAAAGAATTCACAGCTTCTGAAATATGTAGGCATATCTGCCTTACGATTCTCTGGAAGACTATAATCAACATCAGACACACAGGTCATCCCATTATATGAAGGAAGTTCGTCCACAATATCCTGATGTTTATTAAGAACGTGTGCAAAAAATGTAAGCATCATATCTGACTGATTAAGCTCATACTCCTTGCCATAAAGCGTAAATCTGATATCACCTGTACTTGTAGCCTGTCTTGTTCTGGTGTTATCAGTTATATGAGTGTTATCTGTTATACTGGTATTATCTGTTATATTGGTGTTATCTACTGCTGTTACAGAATCATCTGCAGCAACACTATCATTGTTGTACTTTTCTTTAAGTTCCTCCAATACATCAATATTAATTTTGTCATTCTTGTCATTAGTAAAATTGTTATACATTAACTGTGCGCAATCACCAGCTGTTCCATATTTCTGAATACTATAGCTTGACTCTTTAAAAATATAACTAAGCATACTTATCGCAACTCTATGTGCTGTATTCAAACCATCTATAGTTGACCTGACATCTTTCTTTAACTTGCTCTTTACTGCAATATTATCTTCCATGACATCTTTAAGGACATTTACTTCCTCTGGAACCATCTTTATTGCCATACTCTGACTTTCTTTTGCAACTGTATTATCATACACTGCATCTTCCATTCTTTGTATTGTAGACATATTATCATCCAATGCAATATAAAAATTCTCAAGATACTTGCCTTTTTCCATCTTTAAATCCTCTGAACGTGTTACAAGCTGTTCTATAAGGCAGGCGTAACTACGGAAATAGTTAAGACTAAGAAATGAAATCATAGCAACACAATCAACATCATATAAACGCTCCTTAATATTCTGTAACCAGTTCTTAGAAATATTCTCCTGAAGCTCTATATCTATATATACATTAATTCCGCGTTTTCTAAGTTCATATACAAATTCGTAAACCTTCTCTTTATCCTTACTTGCATAACTTACAAATACATAAGGTTCACCCTTTATCCATCCATCTTCAAGTTTCTTTTTAAGCTCATCAATATCAGCCATTACCATTCCTCCTGCGTGACAACTAAAATCCAATATGGAAGTATTATAACATACCCCTTAACTTTTTTAAATAGAAACAACTATCCCTGGTATTTTTCACTAGTGTTTTATCTTGTAATATTTCTTACCCAGATATACTTCTTATAATGTATATATACTTCCGGGAGCTTTACCAACTCATCCAGGCTTATTATGATATATACAAGCCAGACTGGTGCATTGAATACAAATGCTGCTATAAAGCCAAGCGGAACCGCAAAGCACCACATTGCACCAATATTCCCCTTCATATCAAACTTTGCATCACCTCCGGCACAGAATATCCCATCAAGAACAGTTGTATTCACCGACTGCCCCATCAGATTAATGCCAAGGACTATCAGCATAAAGCCAAGATACCCCTTCGCTGTATCTGACATAGGGGCTGCACGCGATACAACCGGAGCTACAACGATAAGAAGCAGACCTGTTATTATCCCAATGGCTATTGACAGTCTTGTAATTCTTCCACCATATTCCCTGGCTTTATCAAGCTTACCTGCTCCTAGAAGATTACCTATAATAATTCCTGCCCCGGCACTAACACCCCTTATAACGCACTGCACCATGCTCTTTACTATACTGGCTATGGAATTCGCTGCAACAGCATCACTTCCCATATGTCCAAGTATAACTGAGTATAATACAAATGCAATGCCCCACACTAAGGAGGCACATAGCACAGGTGTTGTGTAATACCAGAAATCTCTTGTCAGTGCTTTATCTGTATGAATAATTCCTTTCCATTCCAAAGCGGCAATCCTGTCTTTGTTAACTACAATATATGCCCATACAAGCTCTATCACTCTCGATATTACAGTTGCATAAGCCGCTCCACGTATGCCAAGACGTGGCATACCAAACAAGCCAAATATAAGGACAGCATTGCAGACTATATTAACAGCAACTGCTGATGAGCTGATAACAGAGCTTTGAGCCGCCCTTCCTGTATTCTTAAGAAGAATCAGATATACCTGCGATACTGCACACAGCACATAAGATAAGGCTACAGCCCTGATATATAGTGTACCGCTTGCAATAAGCTCCGGTTCGTTAGTGAATATCCTTATAAGTCCCTCAGGTATGAGAAGCGCAAGAATAGTGAATATGCCGCCTGACAGCAGATTAGCATATAAAGCCACCGGCATGACCTTTTCAATAGCTTTTATGTCCTTCTTTCCCCAGTACTGTGAAATCATTATTCCTGAGCCTGCTGTTATCCCTGCTATAAACAGATTAAGCACAAACTGTATCTGTCCGGCAAGTGAAGCTGCAGACAACGAGGTCTGGTCTACAAAGCCCAGCATAACCGCATCTGTGGCACTCACAAGTGCCAACATAAACTGCTGTATAGCTATCGGAACCACCAGTTTAACCAGCTTTTCTGACAAATCATCATTCTTTCTTCTACTAAAAAACATAAACCAAGCTCTCCTGACATATATGAATCAGCTCAATCTGCTGCAATTCACTTAATAACCTTGATAGCATAACACATTCCTTTTATATTGCACAACAAAAAGCCCCCTTGTTTATGAATATAAAACATAAGCAAAGGGACTTTTTTAATATGATGTAAATTTTAAATTTATTTTATCAACTTACTGATGTATAGCAAATTATTACTTATTACATCATTCCGCCCATACCGGCAGCTCCTGCTGGCATAGC
>ENA-OPXG01001405-OPXG01001405.1-human-gut-metagenome-genome-assembly--contig:-NODE-1405-length-11199-cov-1.895549_pt1 | contig 11199 bp, 9 predicted proteins | sample MGYA00241519_ERZ502030 | MGnify/ENA primary metagenome ERZ502030 (study PRJEB25962, sample SAMEA2041937) | human gut metagenome | biome: human gut; feature: human-associated habitat; material: faeces...
CACGCAGCAGCTCTTTCAGGTTGGTGCCAAGGCCGGTGGAGAACATCAACAGCACAACGCCAATCTCGGCAAAGACCGAGATTGTGTCGCTGATCTGCACGAGGTTCAACAGGCAGGGACCGATGAGCAGACCGGCGAGAATTTCACCGACGACCTGGGGCGCCTTACATTTACGGGCGACCAGACCGCAAAATTTAGCACTTAAAATAATAATGGCCAAGTTGCGAAATATGGAATACACGAAAAAATACATCCCCTTTAACTTATTCTCAATATGTTTTATCACGAACGAATGTGTTTTGCAAGTGCAAAACTTGCGATTTTTTAAATTTGTACTTTTTTGAAAAAAAATGTAAAAAAGCCTTGACATTTATCCCTTGAACTGATATTATATTAAAGCGCTCTTGAGAGACGCGCAACTGAATATGGAAAGATGGCTGAGCTGGTCTAAGGCGCACGACTGGAAATCGTGTAGGGCCCCTAAAGCCCTCAAGGGTTCGAATCCCTTTCTTTCCGCCATAGAGAACGCTGATGGTTTTACGCTGTCAGTGTTTTTTATTTGTCGTGGGAGGGGCATGATGAAAAAAGAAATTGTTATCGCGTTTCCGGGAATACGGTATACCTGCCGCCAGCAGTTGATACAGGATTGTTTGGCGTTTTATACGGCGCGCGGGTACGAGACACTGTGCCTGGATTTCGCCGGTGTGCCTTTTGACGGCACGGCCGATATGGGCCGCGCAGCGGAGCTGGCTCTGCCGTCGATTCTGGGGCGGCTTTCCGGCGTTCGTTTTGCAGACTATACCGATGTGGCCTTCCTTGCAAAAAGCCTGGGGACGCTCTGCGCGGTGCGTACGGCGAAGGTGCTGGGGCTGCGGCCGCGGTTCTTTCTGCTGACGCCGCTGGAGGAAACTTTGCAGGAACTGCCGCAGGATGCAGTGGAACACGGACTGCCGCAGGAGGAAAAGCTGAAAAATCTGCTGGATAAGGTCGGAAATCCTTACTGCTATCTGGACAACGGAATTATTGTGAAGCTGAATTTCGCACCGAGAGGGAGCAGCACACTGTCCGAGCGCGTTGGCAGATGCTTTCAGTCTGCCAGCTGAAAAGGCATAGAAACTTTCGGCAAGCTGCTGAAAAAACACACAGAAAATTTCGCACTTTAATGCGATAAAGCACTGGACAAAAGATGATGATTCTGGTAAGCTGTTTACGGGTAAGAAAATAGGAATGTGCCAACTGAGCAGAACTTGCTCGGTAGGCTTGTTCTACATAGAAAATGTGGAGCCTTTCACTTCTCTGACGAACAGTATTGCCGATTCGTTAAGGAGGTGGAAGGCTTTTGTTATACCCTGATATGAATTCACAGAAGAAAACACAGCAAACAAGATACCGCACAGCATTATATCTGCGCCTGTCCCGTGAGGATGGTGATAAGACAGAGAGCGACAGCATTGCAAACCAGCGGACCATGCTGGAAGCCTATGCCGCAGATCACCCGGAACTGTGCATCGTGGATGAGTTTGTGGACGATGGTTGCTCCGGCTCGAACTTTGAACGGCCTGCGTTCCAAAACCTGTTCAGGGAACTGGAACAAGGGACTATCAACTGTGTTCTGGTGAAAGATCTGTCCCGCTTTGGACGGAATTACATTGAAGTGGGACGCTATCTGGAACGGATTTTCCCGGTCATGCGAGTCCGGCTGATTGCAGTGACGGACAACTATGACAGCCAATCCGCGTGGAAGGCTAGCGATTCCATCATGGTCCCGATGCGGAATCTGCTCAATGATGCCTACTGCCGAGATATTTCCGTCAAGATCAAGAGTCAGCTTGCAGTTAAGCGCAAGCGCGGCGATTTTGTGGGGAGCTTTGCAGCGTATGGATACTGGAAGGATCCTGCCAATCATACGAAGCTGATCGTGGACGAACTGGCAGCGGAAACGGTGCAGAACATTTTCCGCTGGAAGATCAATGGCATGAGCAATCAGGGCATCGCAGACCGCTTGAATGCGGAGAAAGTGCCGTCCCCCGCTGCGCGAAAGCTGCAGAGCGGTGCAAAGCTGAGCCTGCATTTCCGAAAGAGCGATGAGCCGACGTGGTCTGCCAAGGCAGTGGACCGCATTCTGCACAACGAGGTCTATATCGGAAAACTGGTGCAGGGAAAGACAAGGAGACTGGACTATCGCTCCAAAAAGAAAATGAACGTTCCGATGAGGGACTGGGTAATCGTGGACAACACCCATGAAGCAATCATTCCGGCAGAGCAGTTTGAACTGGTGCAGCGGATTCTGGAAACCGAAACCCGCAGGCCGAACGATGCCGAAACGGTGGCCCTGTTTGCGGGATTTCTTTACTGTGGGGACTGCGGCAGCCGGTTGGTGCGCAGGTCGGCCAGCTATAAGGGAAAGCGGTATATCTATTATCAGTGCTCCAGCAGCAAACAGAACAAGGGCAGCTGCACGAGCCATAACCTGCGGGATGAAAAGCTCTATAACATTGTGCGGAATGCGCTTCAAATGCAGATCCAGATCGTGATGGAGGAAGCGGAATTTGTGGAAAGCATCCGGCAGGCCCAGCAGGAACCCTACCGTGTGCGACGCATTGAACGGCAGATTCGGCAGCTGACAGCAGAAAAGGCCCATACACAAGGCATTAAGGAAAAATTGTATGGAGATTATGCAGACGAAATCCTCTCACGGGAGGATTTTCTGAACTACAACGAACTGTACAGCAAGCGAATCGAAGAGTATGACCGCAAAATGACAGAACTGGAAGCAGAGCAGCAAAATCTGCAAACTGCCCCGAATACGTATCCATTTCTGGACGTGTACCGTAAGTATCGGAAACTGGAAGAAATCACCCGCCCGATGGTCGTTGAGCTGATTGAGAAAATCGAAGTGTATGAGGGCAACCGGGTAGAAATCACGTTCCGATTTCAGGATGAAATCGCGGATCTGCTGGAAGAACTGCATCAAAAGCAGATGGGGCAGCATGAAGTATCTGCTTAAAAGGAGGCTGTGACTTATGGCAAGAGTAAGCAAGAAAGTAAGTGCCGCGCAGCGGGGAGCCGAGAACGCACCGCACCGTATCTGGAAAACCGCAATTTACGCACGATTGTCTGATTTCGATGATGTGCTTCGGAATACGGAATCACTGGAAGTGCAGATTTCCTATATCAAGGAGTACATCAATCACCGGGATGATTTGATGCTGCTGGATGTATTTGCGGACAAGCGGTGTACAGGGATGAACTTTGACCGCCCGGAATTTGAGCGGCTGCTGAAAGCACTGCAGGAGCGGAAAATCGACTGCATCGTAGTAAAGGATTTCTCCCGGCTGGGTCGTAATTTCGTGGAAACTGGTCAGTATCTGGAACAGGTGCTTCCGTTGTTCGGCGTAAGGTTTATCGCCATCAATGATAATTATGACAGCCTGAACAGCCAGAGCCGGGACGGGATGCTGGTGCCGATCAAGAGCATGATCAATGAAATGTACTCGAAAGATCTGTCCCAGAAAATTCAGTCGTGTTTTCGCTCCAAGGAAGCACGGGGAGAAATCTATACCCCGGTTCCGTTCGGCTACAAAAAGGATCAGAAGAATCATTTGATTCCGGACGAGGAAGTCAGTGATGTGGTGATGCAGATTTTTCTCTGGAAAAAATCCGGCAGGAAAGAGCGTGAGATTGCAAAGAAGCTGTCTGCGCAGGGAATCCCAACACCTTTTACACGCCGTTGTCAGTTGGGTTATATGAGAAATACCTCACGGGTAAAGGACCCTGCATGGCAGCCAGCCTTTGTGACAAAGGTGTTGGAAAATCCGGTTTATACGGGAACCATGATCTACAACCGTATCGCCTACGATGAAACGTATCGGAAAATCGGGCAGAATCCACGAGAAGACTGGCGGATGGTGCCCGATAGCCATCCGGCAATCATCAGCTGGGAACTGTTTGATGAAGTTTCTGCATTGCGGGAAGCCGAGCAAGCGGTCAGGGATGAGCGGAAAAAGTGGTGCAGACAGCGCAGAGAGAACAATCCGAATATTTTCAAAGGCCGGATATTTTGCAAAGAGTGCGGAGAAAAGCTGGTTTGTCATTGGCAAAGTGATGGCTTGCTGTATTTTTACTGTAAATTCTGCCATGTTTCCGTCTCAGAAAAAGACCTCTGGAACGGCATCCATAAGGAACTGCGCCAGCGGATGGAGGAACATAAGAACTTGAAAAAGCTGATACAGAAGAATTCGGGGAAAAGCAGCCTTGAAGCAAAGAAAGCGGCATTGAACCGTGAAATGGAACAGATGGCAGGCAATATCGTTCGGCTGGAATCGCAGAAGCGCAGCGGCTATGAGCAGTATGTTCTCGGAAAACTTTCAAAAGAGAAATTTCTGGAACTGAAGCAGGGTTTGGAAAATGAAATCGTAGAACAAAAACAGGAAAAATCCACAAAAGAGAAAGAGTTTGCGCTGATTCAAGAAGAATTGCAGCAGAAAAAGCAGACCGTAGGCAGCACAGAGGTCCGTTTGACGGCAGATAATCTGCAGCAGTATGTAAAGAAAATCGAAGTAGACCGCAGGAAAATCACTTGCACGGAATTTGTGTTTTAACGAAAAAGGAGAGCAGACAATGAAAGAGAAAATCTATGATGCCCGGACTGGGCTGGAATATGTTTTGGTTGATGATTATTACCTGCCAGCCTTGAAGCTTCTACAGACTCGTCCGATTGGTCGCTGGGGAATGCTACATAAGGCGTACCTGAAACTGCGAAAACCAGCCTATTATCAGAGCCTGCGGCTGAGTGGAAAACTGGATGCTGTTTTGGCAGACGTGGAAGAGCAGGCAGCAGAGCGATATGAGGTTTTGATCGAGCAGATGAGCCAGCGGGAGAGCATTTCAGAAAAACTGAAAGAAGAAAATCAGATGGAGTGGGTGAGCCGCATGAGAAATCTGGAAATCGTGCAGAGGAAATCGTAAAGGCAGAATTGATCTACACGTTTGAAAGGCGGTGAGCAGCAGATGATCGGAACCTATTACCGGCTTTCTCTTGCGGACGAGGATGTGGGAACAGATAAGACCGAGAGCAACAGCATTCAGGGCCAGCGCGGACTGGTAGAGGGGTACATCATGGCCCGCCCCGAACTGGCAACAGAGCCGCGTCAGGAGTACGTGGACGATGGCTACTCCGGCACCTCCACGAGCCGCCCGGCGTTCCAGCGGCTGATTCAGGACGCGCAGGATGGCAAGGTGAAAACAATTATCGTAAAGGACTTTTCCCGGTTTGCCCGCGATTATATCGAAGCAGGCGATTATATGGAGCGCATTTTTCCATTGCTGGGCGTTCGATTCATCTCTGTCAACGATGGGTATGACAGTGGAATGCAGGCCGGAAACGATGTACGCGGACTGGAAGTAGCCATTAAGAACATCATCAACGCATCCTACAGCCGGGATCTTTCTGCCAAAATCGCGGCAGCAGACCATGTGATGCAGAAAAAAGGAATGTATCTCGGAGGATACCGCCCGTTTGGATTCCTGTCGGACCCGAACGACTGTCATAAGTTGATCCTCGACCCGGTAGCCAGTCGATATGTGCGGTTGATTTTTGAACTGGCATTGCAGGGCAACAGAACAGGCACCATCGCAAAAATCCTGAATGAAAAGCAGATCCCGACCCCGGCAGCGTATCATGTGGCGGAAAACCATGTGTACAGTGAGCAGAAAGCATGGGATCTGCAGCGCAGCCATTGGACAAGTGGAACGGTTTACCATGTTCTGAAAAATGAGAAGTATAAGGGAACCTATGTGGGCGCGAAATTTATTATGCCGGTTCCTTGCAAGCATCGGGTCCTGCGCGCTCCCTTGGAACAGCAGGTACGAATTGAGGACAGTCATGCCGCCATTGTGACCCCGGAGGAATTTGAACAAGCACAAAAGGTTATTATGCTGCAGCATGGGAAGCATCAGGCCGGGAACTACACAAAACACCAGTATCCCTTGAAAGGCAAGGTCTATTGCGGCTATTGCCAGAAGCTGATGAAATATCGTGTACTCAAAAAGCTTGGCCCTTCTTTTAACTGCAGATTTTCAGCCACAGCGGCGGACAGTCCCTGCAAGCGAATCCCAATCTCTGAGAAAGTACTGGAAGAGATTATCCGAAACGCGCTGACAGCGCAGATAAAGCAGGCAGAGTATGTACTGGAAATCCTGCACGAGCGGGAACGCAAGGCGTTGATTTGCTTTTCCGCACTGGAACGGCAGGAAGAAAAGCTGAGTGCAGAAAAGGCAGAGATTGTAAAACAGCGCGTTGCACTGTATGAGCAATACGCCGACGGGAATATGAGTAAGGAAGAGTTCATCCGGCAGAGAGATGCCTACAGAGTGCAGGAAGATGAAAAGATGGAGCAGATTCAAAGGCTGCGTACCGAGAAAAATCAAGCTTTCCAGCCTGTGAAGAGGGACACCGATCATTTGCAGACTGTCATGAGTACTGTAGAAGAAGCAGGCGATGTGATGTACTTATCACAGAATGTGGTAGAAACTTTTATTGACCGCATCGAGGTTTTCAACGATGAACATGTGAAAATTCATTTTACATTTGAAAATGTGTTGGCAGACTATGCCGAATGAGTCGTAGCCAGAATCAATGCAGTAAGCAGAGTTTTTCTTGTAAGAACATGAGATTCATGGTATCATAGAAGCAATAAAAAGTCTGTGTGTGGCTACGCGAAAGGAGCAGCAGAGATGAAAAAATTGAACATCCCAGTTGGTATTTCGGACTTTGAGAAGATTCGGAACGGTGGGTTTTATTATATTGACAAATCTGGCCTGATTGCGGAAATTTTGGACGAAAAAGCAGAAGTGACACTTATCACTCGACCACGGCGTTTCGGTAAGACGCTTGGCATGAGTATGTTAGAAAGCTTCTTTGACATCCGTAAAGACAGCAAAGAACTGTTTGATGGGCTGGAAATTGCAGAGCATCAGGTATTATGTGATGAGTGGATGAACCAGTATCCGACAGTCTTTGTTTCATTCCGACAGGTAGACGGTTTGGATTTCACTGGGGCATACGATATGCTCACAATGGTGATAGCGGATTTGTACAACAAACATCTTTATTTGCTTGATAGTAAAAGTGTTACAGAATTCCAAAAAACAGCGTTTGAGCATCTTGCACATGGCAATGGTTCTATAAAAGAAGTTAAGAACAGCCTTATGCTTTTGACAACGATGATGCAGAGCTATTATGCAAAGCCTGTAATTCTTCTTATAGACGAGTATGATGTCCCTGTAGCAAAAGCGAATAACAACGGTTATTATAATGAAATGCTCGATGTTATGAAAGGCTTGATGCAGGCTCTAAAAGACAATCAAGCACTTCAGTTTGCAGTTGTTACGGGCTGCTTAAAGATTGCGAAAGAAAGCATTTTTACGGGAACAAATAATTTTGTATCGGATACTATCACAAATTCTCGTCTGAACGAGTATTTCGGATTTGTACAGAGTGAGGTTGACCTGTTGCTAAAGGATGCTGACTTGACAACGCAGGCTGAGAGCATCAAGAAATGGTATGATGGATACCATTTCGGAGCCTTTGATGTTTACTGCCCGTGGGATGTAATGAATTATTTGCTGGAACTGCAGCGCAATCCGAAAGCTAAGCCTATCAGCTACTGGAAAAACACCAGCGATAATGCCATCATCCGTTCCTTTATTGACTATGCAGGCAGTACCATCACAAATAAACTTGAAACGCTGATGGCTGGTGGCTGCATCGTTCAGCGTGTGGATGAAAACCTGACCTATGATTATCTACATTCCTCAGAAGACAATCTTTGGAGTACGCTGTACCTGACAGGGTACTTAACCAAGGCGCGTGAAGAAGATTATAAGGGTGAGTTGCCGGATGGCATGGTTGCCCTTATGATTCCGAACGCAGAAATCAAAGAGATTTTTGAAACAACAGTCATCAAATGGTTCGATGACAGTACGAAGAAGTGGAATCGAAATGCTTTGTTCGATGCAGTCTGGAACGGTGATAGCGAGGGCATTACCAAGGAAATGAATGCTCTGCTCCGGCGCACCATTAGCTACCATGACTACCGGGAAGACTTCTATCATGCTTTCCTTGCGGGCATCTTCACAGGTGCCGGATATATGGTGGATTCCAATAAGGAGCATGGAGAAGGCCGAAGTGATGTGGTCGTTTACGATTCCATCAATGCCCGCGTTGCAATCTTTGAAGCAAAGTACACGAAGGTTTTGGAAAATCTGGAAAGTGAATGCGATATAGCCTTGCAGCAAATTGATGATCGGATGTATGCAAAGGAGTATGAGGATGATTACGATCAGATTCTTTGCTACGGTATTTCGTTCTTTAAAAAGCGCTGCATGGTAAAGAAAAAGTGATTCACAACAAATCTTAACTTGAATTCTGTATTATAACTTAAAATGAGTTAAAATACAGAAAAAGAATTATAAGAGAGGCTCGCATAAACCACAGACAGCACCCAAGATGATTCGAGGGTGCGTCTGCGACTTATGCGGGCCTTTTTATTTTGTGATTTTAATACGGATGGATGTTAAATTCCAAGGCTGACAAGAGTGGCCTTTAACTCACTCGCCGTGTGGATAATGATTTCCTGTTCAGTTTCGTTGCAGTCCAATAACAGACGATGCAATTCGGTGTTGGAAGTTGAAACGGAATAGTGAAGACTGTCTATCAACAAATCATCAACGGAAATGCAGAGGGCGTCGGCAATATCGACCAGAGTGGCAATGCTGGGGTGTTCTGTGCCTTTTTCAATTTTGGCCAGAAATTCACGACTGCGATTGATTTTAGAGGCTAAGGCTTCCTGGGTGATATTACCGCACTGCATTCTAAAATAACCAATGCGTTTTCCTAAAGCAACGTAATTGACGGACATAAGTAAATCTTCCTTTCAAATGCCCGCATAAGAGTACTTTTATTATCTGGCCTATGGAAAAACGAATCAAGAAGAACGAAAAGAACAGCCAACATAGAAGTCAGAATTCTTATTTTTCACCTCTAGCGGAGATGGCTTCTGAGGCCAAAATGTGAACCAGCAGTTCACATTTTGGGCAACAAGTGAACTGCTGGTTCACAGAAAAAATCATCTGACAGGTGTATAATAAAGCCATAAAATTAAACAGCACGATAATGTGAGTGAGAACGAAGTGAAAAAGTTACTGACGCTGTACAGCGGGGTTCAGTTAACAGATGTACTTTCGTTTTTGATTAGAAGAACTGTATAGAGAAAATGATGAAAATGTGACTCAGAATTTGGCGGGGCCACCCCCAGCGGTCGTGTGTTCTGAGGCAATTTTGTGAAGTGTTACATCACAATTTGCTGCACATGTGAAGTGCCACTTCACAGAAAAAATCATCTGAAAAGAGTATAATAAAAGCATGAAATCAAGCTGCGAAAATAAAGTGGGGAAAACGAAATGGAACGGCTGCTGACACTGTATAGCGAAGTCCAATCAACGGATGTACGGTGGCTGTGGTATCCGTTTATCGCAATCGGAAAAATCACACTGCTGCAAGGTGATCCTGGCGATGGAAAATCAACCATGATGATGAATCTGATTGCGGAACTTTCAACAGGAGGTAAGACCCCGGACGGTTGTAAAATCGGTACACCGCAAAAAGTGATTTATCAGTGCTCAGAGGATGGCGTTTCAGACACGATAAAGCCCCGTCTGGAACGCTGCGGAGCAGACTGCAGTAAGATTGCTTTCATCAATGAGGAAGTATATAACGGCCTTACATTAGACGATGAGCGCATCCGTCAGGCAATCATTGAATTCCGGCCGCGCTTGGTCGTGATCGACCCGATTCAGGCTTATCTTGGCAGTGATTCCGATTTGCAGATCGCAGGCAGGGCACGGAAACTTATGCGCCGCCTTGGAATGTGGGCTGCGGGCTATGACTGCGCCATCGTTCTGATTGGACACCTCAACAAAAAAGAAGGCTCCAAAGGGCTGTACCGCAGCCTGGGAAGCATTGATGTTGTGGCAGCAGCACGAAGCGTCCTGCAGGTGGAGCGAGATACCGAGAATCCTGATATAAGAATCGTACATCAAATCAAAAACAGTCTTGCGCCTACGGCAGAAGACATCCGCTTTTCCATTTCTGCCGACAAGGGCTTTCGATGGCTGGAATGCAGGCCACAGCTTTTTGAAAAACAACAGCCGGACGCCGAACCTAAATTTGATACAGAGCAACAGAAAGCTGCCTACTGGATCAAGCATTTCCTTGAAAAAGGCGATATGAGCGCAAATGAAATATATTGCCGTTTGGACAATGAGGGCATCAGCAAACGAGTGGCACGAATGGTAAAAACAGAAATGGGAATTCACTGCTACCAGAAAAAGCGAAAATGGTATTGGAGTGTTCAGCAGGAAGAAGGTGTTATGAATGGACCGCAAGTATAAAGTGGGCGGCTATGTAAAACTTGCAAAACTGTGGGAACGCTCTAAGGATGCAGCGGTAGCCTATCACAGTTCCTACTATGCTGAAAAGTTTAGGGATGATGCGGATAAAAGGCTGGTTGGTGTCTATATTGACATCACAGGGAATAAGGAAATTTACAAACGCCCGGAAATGGTACATCTGCTTCAGGACTGTAAAAAAGGAATAGTTAATCTGATTTTCTCGCAAACAAGAGCCTACCTTGCAGCGAATACCTGTGATTTCTGTTTCCTGTTGAAATATCTGTTTGACATACCGATGCGAGTGGACGTTGTTACGGATGATGACGACCAGAGAATCGACACCATTCTTGATGCTGATAACCAACGGCAAAGCCTGAAAGAATTAGCCGAAAAATACACATCAATCCGTGAGAAAGAATATCTTGCATGGAAAGCACGACTAGAACATGAAATGGAAAAGGCAGATGGAAAATGAATGAAGGACAGTATGATTCAAAAAATGTAGAACATATTTCAATAGAAAATATCGAAGTTGTGTCCAATGGAATGGATTGGAAAAGCAGGCATTTGGAAGCTGAAAAGAGAAAAGCCGAAATCCGCGACAGAATCCATAAGCAGACTGAACAGGGCCAGAAATCAGCAAAAGATTATTTCCGCCCTGCAAAGCCGACCCCATCAATTTATGACAGTGACCTAAAACGTGTGGCCGTTTATGCCCGTGTCAGCACCTCTAGCGAAGAACAGATT
>ENA-OPXG01001406-OPXG01001406.1-human-gut-metagenome-genome-assembly--contig:-NODE-1406-length-11195-cov-2.068402_pt1 | contig 11195 bp, 8 predicted proteins | sample MGYA00241519_ERZ502030 | MGnify/ENA primary metagenome ERZ502030 (study PRJEB25962, sample SAMEA2041937) | human gut metagenome | biome: human gut; feature: human-associated habitat; material: faeces...
ATCTCTCCCTTCAGGCGGTTTCCGCCCTGCACGATGAATTCAGCCATATCTCGAAATATCTTTATCCGGAATGCAATGCAATACGGAGACGAAAGATATACAATTTACGCGGCATGAAAAAACTTTCCCGGTACCGGACGACTTTTAACGCCGTTATCCGGCAACGGTTTGTAAAGTAACCGCAAAAATCCTTAACTTTGTAAGTTATTGTAATGTATCATTCAGGAGAACCGAAACAATACGAAGGATATGACCGACAGGATAGAACGACTGCTGAAAAGGGTAGAGGAGTTCCACCCCGGTACCGCTGCGGAGCTGGAAGAGTTCAGAATCAAGGTATTGGGCCGCAAGGGTGAGCTCAACGAACTGATGGACGAATTCAAAACCGTCGCCCCGGAACTGAAACGCGAACTGGGCCAGCGCCTCAACGGACTCAAGAACCGCGCACAGGAACGCATCAACGAACTGAAAAGCGAACTCGAAGCGCATGCAGCCGGGACTCCCTCGGCCACGCTGGACGACATGACGCGCCCCGGCACCGCGCAGTCGCTCGGCAGCCGGCACCCCATATCGCTGGTAAGGAACGAGATATGCGGTATATTCGAACGGCTCGGTTATGTCATAGCCGAAGGCCCGGAAATAGAGGACGACTGGCACGTATTCTCGGCACTGAACTTTGCCGAAGACCATCCGGCACGCGACATGCAGGATACGTTCTTCATCGAAAAAGACCCCGACATCCTGCTCCGTACCCACACCAGCTCCATTCAGGTACGCACCATGGAGACGCAGAAACCGCCTATCCGGGTAGTATGCCCCGGCAGGGTCTTCCGCAACGAAGCCATCTCCTACCGTGCGCACTGCATTTTCCACCAGATAGAGGGACTCTATATCGACGAAGGGGTCTCCTTCGCCGACATGAAACAGTCGCTTCTCTACTTCGTACAGGAGTTCTTCGGCCCGGAGACGAAAATACGTTTGAGACCCTCCTACTTCCCCTTCACGGAGCCCTCGGCGGAGATGGACATCTCCTGCAACCTCTGCGGCGGGAAGGGGTGCAACGTCTGCAAACATACCGGATGGCTCGAAATCATGGGATGCGGCATGGTGGACCCGAACGTACTCGAAGCATGCGGCATAGACAGCAATAAATACAGCGGGTTCGCGTTCGGAATGGGAGTAGAGCGCTGCTCGATGCTGAAATACGGCGTCAAGGACCTCCGTCTCTACTTCGAGAACGACATCCGGTTCCTGCGCCAATTCGGCACGGTGATTTGATACCCGCTTCCGGCGGCACGAAAACCGTCCGGCAAGAAGCGGGAAGGCGGCGTTCCGCTCCGCATACATCATTTGGAAACGGCATGAAAAACATCAGGGTGATAGCAGCAGGCATCGCGGCGGCAGGATTCATATCCTGTACGGTGACCACGCACGGCACGTCGCAGGCGGCGGCCGAAGGGGATTTCGCCGGCCGCAACGCCCCCTATTACTACCATGCCGAAGGCATCAAGGCCCATACCGTGAAGGGCGACATGCAGGCGGGCATCGCCTGCTTCGGCCGCGCCATACAGGCGGACTCCTCCTACGCCCCGGCCTACTACGAGATAGCCGAAATACTGCTCGAAACCGACCCACAGCGGGCCGTGGCCTACAGCCAAACGGCCAATGCGCTCGACACGGCCAACCTCGCCTATCAGAACCAGTTGGGACGGGCATTGGTGATGTCCGAAAAGTACGACGAGGCGATGGGCATCTACACCCGCCTGATGCGCGACGACCCGCACAATCCGCTCAACTACCGGCTGCTGGCAGCCCTTTACGACTACAAGGGGCAACCCTTTACGGCGATAGCCATCCTCGACACCGCAGAGATGCGGTTGGGACGTCTCGAAGAGCTCTCCACCTACAAACGCGAGATACTGATACGGCTAAGGCTCTATGACAAGGCCGTGGAGGAGGCGAAAAAGCTGGCCGGCGACTATCCCTACGACGACGGCAATTACCGTATCCTCGGCGACATATACAGCGCGATGGGCAAGGACTCGCTGGCGCTGGCCAACTATGCGGAGGCCATGCGGCTCGATTCGGGGAACATGGAAACCCTCTCTTCGCTGGCCGATTTCTACCGTAAATCCAACGACGCGGGGAACTACCTCGCCACGCTGAAACTGATTTTCGAAAACAACGGCATGCCGCTGGAGGGGAAGAAAAGAATCTTCGAAGACATCACCTCCGACCTGGAGTTCTACCGGCGCAACTACTTCGCCATCAACTCCCTCATATTGACGCTCATCGCCAAGTATCCGGACGATTACAACGTGGTGGACCTGTATGCCACGCACCTGATACGGGGCGGGGAGATAGAACAGGCGCTCGGACTCTACAAGTCGTTCATCGGCATGAAACCCGACATACTGGAAGCCTATAACCAGGTCATCGGGATAGAAACCTTCCTGAACCGCCCCGACTCCGTAACGAAATACTCCGACATGGCGCTCGCACGCTTTCCCGACAATATGGATATCCTGCTCGGCAAAGGCTACGCCCGCCTCGGCACGAACGATGCCGCGGGCGCAGTGCGTACCTTCCGGGAGGCTTACCGTGCAGCGAAGGATGACTCCACGCGGAGCGTAGCGGCAGGAATACTCGGCGACGCATACCACGAACTCGGCAACTCGCGTAAAGCCTATACGCAATACGAAAAGGCGCTCCGGCTCGACGCGGACAATGCCGGCGTACTGAACAACTATGCCTACTACCTCAGCGAAGAGGGGAGGGAACTGGAAAAGGCGCTCGACATGAGCCGCCGTGCCAACGGGCTCACTCCGGGCAATGCCACGTTCCTCGACACGGAAGGGTGGATACTCTATCTGCTCGGAAGATACGACGAGGCCCGCACCGTCATGCAGCAGGCCGTATCGTTCGATATGACCGGCAGTCCGGTACTGCTGTTCCATTATGCGGAGATACTCTATGCGTTGGGCGACGCATTCATGGCGGAAGTCTACTGGAAACGCGCCCTCGACAAGGGGTACGATGCGGAGATTATCCGGCAACGGTTGGAAAAGAGACAGGAATAGATGAAACGGACCTTACTGATACTGATTTCGCTCCTCTGCCTCGTCCCGGCGGGACTGCGGGCACAGGGAGTGCAGTCCTCGATACAGGCACTGAATGAACAGATAGCCCGCGCAGAGGAGGAGATAAGACGCAACGAAGCGCTCTTGAGCAAGATAAAGGGCGAACGGGCCGTCACGCAGAACGAACTGAAACTGATAGTATCCCGCATCTCGAACCGCCAGAGCATCGTATCCTCGCTCAACCAGCAAATCGCCATCTGCGAACGCGACATTGCGGCCAAGAACAAGGAGATAACGGAAACGAACCGGCGCATCGAGGTACTCAAAAAGGAGTATGCCGACATGATATACGCCGCATACAAGAACTACCTGCTGAACAACTCGATGGCTTTTCTCTTCGCCTCGCGCGACTTCGGGGAGATGACGCTGCGGATAAACTACATGAAGCGCTACAACCGGATGCGGGAGGCGAAAGCCTCGGAGCTGGATTCGCTCTCGGCGGTGTTGCAGGACGAGGTAAAAAGGCTGGATGCCCAGTTGGCGCAGCTCGAAACCTCGCGCAGCAACCGCGACAAGGAGCTCCAAACCCTTCGGGCCGACGAACAGACCTACAAGAAGAACAGTTCGCGGCTGGCCGCCGACGAACGCAAAGTGGCCGACCGGATACGCCAGAAGGAGCGCGAAAAGCAGAATGCCCAGAAGCAGCTTCAGCGGCTCGTCGCAGAGGAGGCCCGCCGCAATGCGGGAACCAAACGTACCGCCGCAGAGGAGCGGGTGAGGGTGGAACTCAGCAACAACTTCGAACAGAACGAGGGCAAATTCCCCTATCCGGTAAGCGACGGCGTAATCATCGACCGTTTCGGCAAGCATCCGCACCCCACGCAGCGCGGCTTGACGATAGACAACAAAGGAGTCAATATCGCAGGGGAGAAGGGAGCCCCCGTGCGGTGTATTTTCGAAGGAACCGTGAGCAGGGTGGTCTTCATCAAAGGATTGAACAACTGCGTGATGGTCAATCACGGAAATTATTATACGGTCTATTCCAACCTTGAATCGGTCAGCGTGAAGGCCAACGACGCGGTCAGACGGAACCAGGTGATAGGCAACCTCCCCTCGACCGCGAACAACGACGACTGGTACCTGCATTTCGAATTGTGGAAGGGTACGACGTTCCTCAATCCGGAAAAGTGGCTGTCGAGATAACGGCGGTTCCGGATGCGGCGTCTCCCAAAGGGCAGGGCCGGAGCGGAAACAGGCCCGGACACGCACCACGGCAGACAATACGGCTGAGAAGATAATGGCGGTATTCCGCAACGGACTTTAACAAACTTACCAAAACAATGGCTGTCAGTTTCCACACGGAAGAGTGCACATTCCTGCCGCAGGGCAGGCGCAGGATAACGGCTTGGATAAAAGAGGTGATAACCGCCGAAGGGTACAGCCCCGGCGACATCGCCTATATCTTCTGTTCACCGGAGTATCACATCGGAATCAACAGGCAGTATCTCGGCCACGACTACCATACGGATGTCATCACGTTCGATTACAGCGACCTGAACGGTACGCGAAATATCAGCGGAGACATCTTTATCGACCCTTACACGGTACGTTCCAATGCGGAAACCATCGGGACGCAGCCGCAGGAGGAGATGATGCGGGTCATCATACACGGCGTACTGCACCTCTGCGGCCATGGCGACAAAACCCCGGAGGAGGAGCGGGCCATGCGTGCATTGGAGGACCGCAGCTTGGCCGCATACCGTCAGGAACGGAGATTATCCTCCGTTCGTACTGCCGGCCCGGTAAGGGAAAGGCCTCCGAAAGGCAAGAAGTACCACAGGCACGGCAAGGGCCTTTTTCCGCCCTTTCAGGCGCACTCCATCCATCGCCGAACGAGTACCCGCCGACCCGTCTTTCCAACGGGAAAAGCCCTTTTACGGGTCCAGGAGAGTGTGCCTCCGGCAACCCTGCATCTTTTCCGCAGAAAGACTCACAACAAACGGGCAGGGGAGAGAAGGAACCAGCGCACACCGCACGGCCACCTGAACGCAAACGACGCACAATTTCAACGGACAGACCGCCCTCGGCAAGGGCAAGAAAGAAGATGACTTACGAATACGACATCATCGTGGTAGGCGGCGGGCACGCTGGATGCGAAGCCGCTGCAGCCGCTGCAAAACTCGGAGCACAAACCCTGCTCATCACCATGGACATGGGCAAATTCGCCAACATGTCGTGCAATCCCGCCGTAGGCGGAGTAGCTAAAGGACAGATAGTAAGAGAGATAGATGCTCTCGGCGGACACATGGGCATTATCACCGACCGGACTGCCATCCAATTCAGGATGTTGAACCGCTCGAAAGGAAGTGCCATGTGGAGTCCCCGTGCCCAATGCGACAAAGCCCGTTTCTCGGAGTCCTGGCGTCAGGTACTGGAGAATACCGAAAACCTCCGCATCTGGCAGGATACCGTAGACAGGCTCACGGTGGAGAAACGGACGGATTCAGACAGTGAATTATCAGAAAATCAATACATTATTACAGGAGTGCATACCGTTATGGGCGTCCTTTTCAAAGCCCGCGCAGTCATCCTCACCAACGGTACTTTCCTGAACGGGCTGATGCATACCGGACGGGCCAGCGCTCCGGGAGGCAGGGCAGGCGACGGCGTATCGTACGGACTTACCGAATATTTGTGCAGCCTCGGTTTCGAGGCGGGCCGGATGAAGACCGGCACTCCAGCCCGAATAGATGGGCGCAGCGTGGATTTTACCGCACTGGAACCCCAATACGGCGATGAAAAACCCTCAAAATTCTCTTTCCTGCCCTCCAGCAAAAGCGTCATCAACCAGATTCCCTGCTATCTCGTACATACGACCGCCGAAGTTCACGATATTCTGCGGGAAGGGTTCGCGGATTCGCCGCTCTTCAACGGTACAATTCAGGGGATAGGGCCGCGTTATTGTCCCAGTATCGAAGACAAACTGCGTACCTTCGCCGACAAGGATTCGCACCAGCTTTTTCTCGAACCCGAGGGCAGGGAAACGAACGAATACTACCTGAACGGCTTCTCTTCGTCGCTGCCGCTGGATGTTCAAATCAAAGCGCTCTCCAAAGTACGGGGATTCGAAAAGGTTCATATCTATCGACCGGGATATGCGATAGAATATGACTACTTTCCGCCTACGCAATTGAAGCATACACTCGAAACGAAAAGGGTGGACAATCTCTATTTCGCAGGACAGATAAACGGTACCACGGGCTATGAGGAAGCGGCGGCACAGGGACTGATGGCCGGCATCAATGCGTCTCTGAAATTACAGGACAAAGCACCTTTCGTACTTGCCAGAGACGAGGCCTACATCGGCGTACTGATAGACGACCTTGTTACCAAAGGCGTAGACGAACCTTACCGCATGTTCACCAGCAGGGCAGAATATCGCATCTTGCTTAGGCAAGACAATGCCGATTTAAGGCTCACTCCGAAAGCGATTGAACTCGGACTTGCTTCATCCGAACGGCGTAAAGCATTTGAACGAAAAAGTCGTCTGACACAGCACCTAATTGATTTTATCCGTCAAAGAAGTGTCGGAAAAGAGGAAATCAACGGTTACCTGCAATCCATAGGCACGAATCCGCTCGAACAAGGGCGTAAACTTTACGACATCCTGCTGCGAAACGGTGTCAGTATCGAAGGATTGACGACCGTACTCTCCGACCTGAATAACTTCATTCATAAAAACGATATCGACGAAGAGATAGTAGAGGAGGCGGAAATACAGATAAAATACAGGGGATATATAGAACGTGAGCGATTCATCGCGGAAAAAATGCGACGCTTGGAGAATATTCGGCTTCGGCCGGATTTCGACTACAATGCTTTGACATCGCTAACCATCGAGGCCCGTCAAAAGCTAAGCCGCATCAAGCCTCAAACGATAGGGCAGGCGTCGCGTATTCCGGGTGTATCGCCTGCAGACATCAACGTTCTGCTTATATTCTTCGGAAGATAAAAAGGCAGGTGTTCCACGTGGAACGTTCCGCCTACCCCGGATTCAAATCTCCAGTCCAGCAATCCTTGTTATTCCGAACCGAATAACCCCTGAATTCAACTTCCCTCAGGGATGCTATTGTTCCACGTGGAACATTTCCGAAAAGATGAAAAGGGAAGGATGCCCCTTGTAAGCAGAGCATCCCTCCCTTTTCAAAAAATAAGAAAACTATTTATCCGCTATTTTAGCCCATGTATCTTTCAATCCGACTGTGCGGTTGAATACCATCCGCTCCGGACGGGAATCAGGGTCCACACAGAAATAGCCGACACGCTCAAACTGGAACTTCTCGCCCACGGCAGCCTGTGCCAATGAGGGTTCGATGTATCCCGTCCGAACCACAACAGAATCCGGATTGAGATAATCGAGAAAAGTCTTACCCTCCTCTACATCATTAGGGTCTTCCTTGGTGAAGAGATTGGAGTAGAGCCGTACTTCTGCTGCCCGGGCATGGGGAACAGATACCCAATGGATGACCCCCTTCACCCTGCGTCCATCGGAAGAAGAACCGTTGCCCGACTGGGGGTCGTAAGTACACCTCAACTCCACAACATTGCCTGCATTGTCTTTAACAACCTCCTCGCATTTAATAAGATAGGAGTAACGCAGCCGTACTTCGGTACCGGGTGCGAGACGGTAATACTTCTTAGGCGGCTCCTCCATGAAATCGGTACGCTCGATATATATCTCGCGCGAGAAGGGTACCGGCCGTGTTCCCGCCGAAGCATCCTCCGGATTATTGACAGCCTCGAACATTTCGGTCTTCCCTTCGGGATAGTTAATAATGGTAACCTTCAAAGGGTCGAGTACCGCCATTCGCCGTTCGGCCGTTTTGTTCAGGTCCTCCCGGACACAGAACTCAAGCAGTGAAAGGTCGATGACATTATCCCGTTTCGCCACACCCACCCGCTCGGCGAAAGCCCGCACGGCAGCCGGGGTATATCCTTTGCGCCGAATAGCGGAAATGGTAGGCATACGAGGGTCATCCCATCCATTAACTATTTTATTTTCAACTAATTGCAACAACTTGCGCTTGCTCATTACCGTATAGGTAAGGTTGAGCCGGGCGAATTCGTACTGATGGCTGGGAAAGATTCCGAGTTTCTCGATGAACCAATCGTAAAGCGGACGGTGCACGTCGAACTCCAGCGTACAGATGGAGTGGGTTATCTTCTCTATGGAATCGCTCTGCCCATGCGCATAGTCGTACATAGGATAGATGCACCATTTATCGCCGGTACGGTGGTGTTCGGTATGCAGGATACGGTACATAATGGGGTCGCGCAGCAGCATGTTCGGGTGCGCCATGTCAATCTTGGCACGGAGCACTTTCTCTCCGTCGGCGAATTCGCCGGCCCGCATGCGGGCGAAAAGGTCAAGATTCTCCTCCACACTGCGGTTGCGCCACGGACTCTCGGTACCGGGCACGGTCACCGTACCGCGCGTCTGGCGTATCTCCTCCTGCGACTGGTCGTCCACATAGGCCAATCCCTGCTTAATCAACTGTACGGCCCATGCGTAGAGCTGCTCGAAATAGTCCGAGGCATAATGCTCTTCGGCCCACCGGAAACCGAGCCACCGGATATCCTCCTTGATGGAATCGACATACTCCACATCCTCCTTGACGGGATTGGTATCGTCGAAACGGAGGTTGCACAATCCTCCGTACCGCTCCGCAAGACCGAAATTAAGGCAGATGCTCTTGGCATGGCCTATATGCAGGTAGCCGTTGGGTTCCGGCGGGAAACGGGTATGAATTCTCCCGTCCACACTGTTGATATGGTCTTCTATTATCTCTTCCAGAAAATTGAGGGGACGTTCCCGGCCGGCCGTCCCGTTGTCGTTCGTTGCCATAATGGTTGCTTGTTTCGTGCAAAGTTAAGATTTTTGATGTTTTCTTGTCATTTCAACCCGCCGGTTCTGCCGATTGTTTCGGTACGTTCACGCCGGCACGGAAGCGCGTGATGACCACCGGCCGGTCCGATACAGGGAACCGAAGTCCGACACACAACACGGAATTGCAAATTTTTATCGGCCGAAAATCGCTGACCGTCTGCAAAGGTCACATGCAGGTAACCAGGTGTGGTTTATGTAACTTATTGTTTTATAAATTATAACATACTAATTTTGCCATCTCGGAAACAACATGCACAAACATAAAATACGACTGTCATGAAACAAATCGAAAAGATTGCGGCTGGAGCGAACTTCAACGCAGTCAGCGTAGGGAAATCAGACGAACTGAACGACTATGTTATGGAACTCGGTTCCGGAGTGAAAATTCCCGGAAAGGTGTTCGGCGGCACAGCCGTACAGGCCACCGGCAGCGAATTCTCTTTCCAATCGTTCATGCCCGGAACGGAAAGCGGTTTCCTGCATATCCACCGAAATCACGAGGAACTCTACTTCTTCCTCAGCGGGTCGGGCGAATTCCAGGTGGACGGGCAGGTCTTCCCCGTATCCGAAGGGAGTGTCGTGCGGGTTGCCCCGGCAGGAAAGCGCTCGGTACGCAACAACGGCACCCGGCCGCTCGTCATGCTCTGCGTGCAGTACAAAAGCGGCACTTTCACCGCCGAAGATGCCGCCGACGGCATCATACTGCAGGAACCTGTCCAGTGGTGATATCCCCAACCGGAATATGGGAGGGCCCGCGCGATTGCGGGCCTTTCGCATCTTTCGCTATTCGCTCATCTCCCTTCCCGGAGCGAACAGACAGCGGAGAGACAGCAATAACGCCGATTCCACTCCGGTAACTCCGTAATCAGAATACCTCGAAAACATGCTCTCCGAGCAGAAGAGATTCTCCGCCGTTTATAACGGGATGTGCCCTCCGCCGCTCTCTGGAGAAAGTTTTTTCCGGTATTTCTTCAAAACGGTTCTCCAATCGGTTCTCGGCCGCGGCGAAGGATACCTCCGAATGAACGGTGTTTCCGCCCTTTCGCGGCATCAGAAACCCTTCCGGGCGAGCGCCCATGCCATGCGGTTGTAAACCGCATACAGGACAGGGCGCAGACGCGGCGGTATCCGGTTCAGAAGACGAAGTTTCCACCACCCGCGCCGATACATCCGCGTATAGGCGAAAAACCTCTCGGTACGCAGTCCGAACGCAGTATCTCCCTTAGCACTCAATGTCAAGGCCTTTCCGATGGCACAGCGGGCGATATACTCGTTTCGGAAAGAATTCTCCTCCTGCGGACAGTACAAATCTTCAAACGAATAGACCGTCCGTTCGGGTGTATAGATTCCGGCCGAGCGGTTCGAAGCCGTCCGACTGTAAAGGACGAGGTTTTCCGGCGTGAAACAAATCCGGTAACGGCTTGCCAGCCGTATCCAGAAATAGAGGTCTTCCCCTATCTTCATCCCTTCCGGAAACCCCCCGAGCTCCTGAAAAACGCCACGCGGAACGACCGTTGCCGAGGGCTGGCAAATATAGGAACGCATCGCCTCCCGGAAAAAGTCGGGAACGATTCCCTCCTGTGCCGGATGTACGTTGGAGTATATCCTGTCGCCGCTCACGATGTCGAACGCAGCCGCATAGGCACCGCAATCGGGATACTGTTCTATCAGGAATGCCATCTTTTCGAGATAACCGGGCTGCCAGCGGTCGTCGGCATCGAGAAAGGCAATATACTCGCTCCGTGCCAGAACCGCCCCCCGGTTACGGGCCGCCGAAACCCCCGCATTCTTCTGGGTCACGAGACGTATCAAAGGCGATGTATAACCGCCTACAACCGCAGCACCGCCGTCGGTCGAACCGTCGTCCACAACGATTATTTCACGGGGCAGCCGGCGCTGTCCCAACACCGAGTCGAGCGCCGCACCCACTTCGCGCTCCTTGTTGTAAAGCGGTACGACGACCGAGAATTCAACGTTCATAGGCGGATTTTTCCGGCAGCAGCGCATCGAAAATATCGGTGAGTGCCCGGCGGACGCCTCCCGTATCGCGGATGTCGTTGCTGTCGTTCATACATATCATGGCATATCTCCCGGAAAGGATATCACGCCGCAATTCCGGCATACCTCCCTCCGAAAGCGTCGCCAGTTTCGTATCTCCCATGCCGACC
>ENA-OPXG01001408-OPXG01001408.1-human-gut-metagenome-genome-assembly--contig:-NODE-1408-length-11187-cov-1.329501_pt1 | contig 11187 bp, 9 predicted proteins | sample MGYA00241519_ERZ502030 | MGnify/ENA primary metagenome ERZ502030 (study PRJEB25962, sample SAMEA2041937) | human gut metagenome | biome: human gut; feature: human-associated habitat; material: faeces...
CTGGTCGTCTTTTGTACCGGAAATAAAGGCGGATAAAGAAACTTTTCCTTCCCGGGTATATTTTATGGCGTTCGATAGGATGTTAACCACGATTTGGCGAACTTTCATGGAATCACCAAGGTAAAGTCCGTTTAGGACGTTGCTAATATCGCTTTTCAATTTCAGGTTCTTTTGTGCCGCTAAAGGGAGGAAACTATCCGCCGTCTCTTGTAACAGGCGTCCCGGGTTATATGGAACCGTGTTGATTTCCATTTTGTTGGATTCCAATTTGGAGAAATCAAGCATATTGTTGGCAAGATGCAGGATATGTTCGGCAGACCCCTTCATGTTTTTGAGAAAATAGTGCTGTCGCTCTTCCAGTTGGGTGTTATTTATTAGTTCAATGTACCCGATGATGGAGCTTAGAGGGGATTTTATGTCGTGAGTGACAGTTAGCATGAGTTTCTCCCGGTTATGTAGTAACCGTTCCGTGTATGTTTTTGCCGCTTCTAGTTCCCGCCTGTATCGTTGACTTTGCGTGATGTCATTGATAATAAGAACGACGAAAAAGACCACTAGTACGCAAGCGATGATTGCGATCCAGGATATAGTTCTGGTGAGATGATGCGTCGTGATTTGCTGTTGTTCTAAGCGTATCATCGTGTTTTCGAGTTCTTCTTTTTCAAGGTCTTTCAGTACTCGCTTGAGGCGTTCCGTGATGTGTTGACCACTCTGGATAACGATATCCTCTCGCCGGGAGACTTCCGCATCGATCTCTTCTTTTTGCTGCTGGTACTGGCTCCATGAATCCCGAATTACGTTCATTAATGTGTCCGTGTTGTTATTTGTTGTGACCATACTGAGCGTGTCAACGATGCGATGGAGGGTCGTATCGACTTTTAGGATGGAATCTCTTTTTGTTCGGAATAATCCTTTTCTTTCCCGGATGATATAGTTACTGTCAATAACGGTAATAATCTTTTCCCGGAGATCGGGGATGACATCTGCCGAATCTTTGAGCGTACCTATTTTTTCAATGGTTTTGTTATAGAAATCTTCGGGTATATAGTATTTTTTGACGTAATACAGGTCTTTCAAATTCTCGATACGTTTGCCTAAAAGCGTATTTATCGTGTCTATTCGCAGGTTCTGTTCTGAGCTTATGGATAGATTTTTCAAGGTATCCATATTATCCTTGATGTCCTCTATCAATTTCATATACGTGTCAAAATTCTTCTGTGTCCCCGTTTGGGAAAAAGCGATTCCGGTATTTTCTGCCTCGTATAGTTTGGTGAGCGTGTTACTTATGATGAATAGTTTTTGTTGCATGACGATTTCATCATTCCCTTTTTGGGTTAAGGCAATAGTTTGTTTGTAGATAAAGACAATTGCAATTGCTCCTAACAAGAGAATTAGGATATATCCCGTGATGAGTTTGAGCTTGGTAAATTTGAAAGATCTTTGCATAGCGAACAGATTTATAGCAAATGTATAAAAAAATAGTCAACCAATTAATAAGGTTGACTATTTTAGACGTGCCGATGTACTACTCTTTAAAGTTCGTTTTTGTAAAATGAATAAGTCTCTTCTATAATTTCTGGTGTTGCGGCATCCAATTGATATAAAATCTCCCGGCAAAATTCCAAAGGAGCATTACCGTTAGCCGTTACGATGTTATTGTCTCTTACGGCTTGATCGTTTATGTAATTAGCTTCACCCGTGTACTGGGTACCCGCATATTGTTTGAGGTAATCCAGTGTGTTACTTGTATGTTTCACATGGTTGAGGAAGCCATGCATTCCTAGATACACGGAGGCATTGCAGATTCCGGCAACCAGTTTGTTTTCTGCGATTGCTTTCTTCACTAATGATGCGATGGGGTTCGCCTCGGGCAAAAACCAGTTCATACCGCCGATGAGTATAAGTCCTGCATAGTCATTCGGCAGGTCATTAATATCGTAATCCGGCAATACCCTGAACCCGCCTATCGAGCTGATGGGATCTTTGGATAGAGATAACGTTTTCACCTTGTATTTAATCGGACATCCCGGTTTGACCCCCATATTTAGACAGGTGGAGATATAAGCACCTTCCCAGTCTGCAAAATTGTTTAGCAGTACAAAAATCACTTCTTTTTTATCCATTCTTTTAATATTTGGTTTATTCTATTTGCCAGATCGAAATCTAATATCATCTGTATTCTTTCTACAAATATAGGGAAAAACAAGAGTAGTTCGTTATTTGGATGCAGATTGGGGCATGGCAAAAAAGAACCCTCTATAACATTTTATGTTTTAGAGGGTTGTGTAGTAAAGTGGTGATCCCCACGGGACTCGAACCCATATCAAAGGAACCGGAATCCTTCATTCTATCCATTGAACTAGGGGACCATATTATCCGAGTGCAAAGCTAATCAAATTTTTAAAAAAAGGGAGCAATTTGCTCCCTTTTTTAATGTATAATAGATAAACTATTTTACTTTTTTACGAGTAGCGTAGCTTATACGTAAAGAATTTGCTTTACGCAATTCTTGTTTTACGTCGGTTACGATACCCATTTTCGTAAACTGATCAACTTTTAAGTTATTCGTGATCATATTCCGTTCTTCCTCTTTACGAGTTTCTTGTTCAGCAGCAACGAAACTACTGATTTCATTTACGTTTGCCAGCTTATCATTCAACTGAATACGAGGTTCACTTCCGTAAGTCGCCACGTACTGGTCTTTCGGTTTTCCGATAAAGATGTTACTTACTAAAGATTTTTTCTCTAGTTTGCTAATCTCTTTTGCTTCGGGCATACCGTTATCAACCATCACGAGAACTTCTCGCATCGTGGTACTAACCATGAAGAAGAATAATAGCATGAACACGATGTCCGGTAGAGACGCTGTTGAAATAGCAGGAGTCTCTTTTCCGCCTTCTTTTCTAAATTTAGCCATTACTTCTTTCCTCCTTTCCCGATGTTTTTAGGTTCGGCCTCGGATATTGCGGTCGGAACAAGTTTTCTCACGGCGTCCATTTGTTCTTCCGTAAGTTCACTATATTTCTTACCCCATTTTTCCATGGCTTTTATATCCCTAATTTCATTATATGCTGCTGTCAATTCATCTTGAACGGCAATATACATTTTGTATGAGGTCCCCCGGTCACTTTGTAGAGAGATAATTCCTCTTGAAACTTCAGCTTGACCAAAGAAAGGAATTTCCTTAACAACTTTACTCGGTAAATCTTCTCTATTTTGCGGGTTCAAAATGAACTCTTTAGCCTTTTCCTTCAGGTTCTCAATTTGCATCAGTTCCCCGTTCACGGCCAACAAATCGTTCTTATTTACCAAAACTTGTAAGATATTACGTTTGGCAACAGGAGGTGCGATAACTTGATCTGGTGGCGGCATGGGCGGTAACCGTCTGAATAATCCCGAATCCACATCCATTGTTGTTGTCATCAAGAAGAATGTCAACAGCAAAAAGGCGATATCCGCAGTGGAAGAGGCATTAATCTCTGGTGTTTTTTTTCTTGCCATAATCTCTTTTTTATTCTTCAGGAAAATTATCTAACGCGTCTAATAATTTCTGTTACAACAATAGCACCGATAGCTCCTATACCTAAGAAATAGGTTGTGATTAGGATGGTATCCGTGAATTTTAAAGTTCCCGGAACGTTATCTGAACCGCTGTATCCCGGAATGTTCATGATTGTTCCGTCAGACATAGAGTAAGCGATTAACACAAGAACGATGATTCCTGCGAGAGCAATAAAGCTCTTCATTGCTTCTTTAGGTCTGGTGAATAATCTGGCAATCGGGAATACTAACGCCGCAACAATAGCAACGCCAAACAGTAGATATGACCACCATAGTAGTTGTTCCGTGTATACCGGGGTAACATATTGTGAATTTGGAAGTTCACCTCCAAAATAGAATAACCCCAGCAACACGACCGTAATGACGAACATTACGATGGTCACAATATTTAATATTTTGTTTATTTTCTGCATGGTTTAGTGTTTTTGATTGTATTTGACAAGAATGTCTAATAAAGTTACGGAAGCGTCTTCCATGTCATTAACAATACTTTCAATCTTAGCAATACAGTAGTTGTAGAATACTTGAAGAATCATGGCTACGATCAAACCACCCACGGTCGTGATCAATGCAACCTTGATACCTCCGGCCACCAAAGACGGTTGGATATCACCTGCTGCTTGAATCTTATCGAAGGCGTCGATCATACCGATTACAGTTCCCAAGAATCCTAACATCGGGGCTAATCCAATAAACAAACTAATCCAAGACATTCCTTTTTCCAAAAGTCCCATTTGAACAGAACCGTATGATACAACTGATTTTTCAACCATGTCAATCCCTTGATCATAGCGGCATAATCCTTGATAGAAAATACTTGCAATGGGGCCTCTTGTGTTACGGCAAACTTCTTTTGCAGCTTCAACTCCACCGTTGTTTAATGCATCTTCAACACTTACAATTAATTTCTTTGTGTTGGTAGAAGCCAAGTTCAAGCAAATAACTCTTTCGATAGCGATAGCCAAACCGAAGATCAAACACAAGATAACGAAACTCATGAAGGCAGCACCTCCCTCGATGAATTTTTGTTTCAAGGCAGCGTGGAAAGAAGTACTTTCGATTTGTGACTCGTCTTCTAACACGGTAGGATCTGTAGTTTCCTCTTCTTCTTGATAAGTTTCAGTGGTCTCTGTTTGAGTCGTTTCATTCTCTTGAGCCATTAGCATAGATGATGCTCCAATAGTAAGCATTCCTAAAACTGCTATTAGTGCAAATAATTTTCTCATGATCAATTTAACTGATTTTTAGTTTATTAATAATTAAAATTTAACTCTATAATGTCTATTTAAGCTGTTTCGTTCTCGTTTTACACCGTGTGCCGGTTAAAATCGGGCACCAAGGTATAAAAAAAATGTTAAAATCCAATATATTTGGGGGATATTTCTCCTTTCAAGCCGTTATTTAAATATTTTTTTATTTCGTTAGTGTCTTTATATTTGCCCAGTACATACATCATTTTACACACGGCGGCTTCCGTGGTAATGTCGTGACCACTGATGACTCCCGCATTAAGTAGCTCTCTACTTGTTTCATACTTGCCCATCTCGACGCTTCCGCCTTGACATTGGGTAACGTTACACGAAAATCCCCTTTGATAGTACTTCTTTAACCTTGTTAAGAAAAACTTTATTCGTGGGAGCGTTGCCTGAACCGTATGTTTCCAGGATGATTCCTTTTAACCCGGGAATTCCTGTTACCGCATCAATCACTTCCGGCCTCATGCCCGGGAATATTTTCAATATGGCGATATTCGTGTCCACGTCACAGAATGCACTTACGGGTTCCGTTCGCGGGGTGTAATCGATTGCACTATAATCGTAATGAATATGTATCCCGATGTTTGCCAATGCCGGATAGTTGAACGACTGGAAAGCATCAAAACTTTCTGCGTTTATTTTTGTCGTCCGGTTTCCACGGAATAGTTTATCTCCGAACAGGATGCAGACTTCCGGGACAATGGCCTTTTCTTGATCGTAAGCGGCTGCTATTTCAATGGCTGCGATCAGGTTTTCTTTCCCGTCCGTCCTGATTTTCCCGATAGGAAGTTGTGAACCGGTAAAGATCACGGGTTTGGTCAAGTTATTTAACATGAAACTCAAGGCTGCGGCCGAGTAGGCCATGGTATCCGTTCCATGCAGGACAACAAATCCCCGGTAATCGTCGTAATTCTTCAAGATGATTGAACAGAGATCTTTCCACAATTGTGGTTGCAGATCCGAAGAATCTATGATTTCCGGTAAAGTGTAACTGTCTATCGTGAATCCAAATTCTTTGATTTCCGGGACCTCGCAAGCGATCTGGTCAAAATTGAAAGGGCATAACGCTCCCGTTTCAGGGTCGTTTACCATCCCGATCGTACCTCCGGTATATATAATTAACACGGGTTTTGTCATACGCACTAAGTTAAAAACTAAAACATTACAAGCTTTAAGCTCCCTCTGTACTTTTCGTCAGTGAATTACCTGTCTGTATCTTTTTTATGAACAGTTCGGACTACCGACGTGCAAATTAAATAAATTCATTGCATTATTCGTTGTTATTTCCTCGACTTTTTTCGAGTCTATCCCTAGAATTTCAGCAATTTTAGCGGCTATACACGGAATATAACTACTTTCATTGCGTTTACCCCGATAGGGAACGGGGGCAAGATAGGGGGCATCCGTTTCTAATACAAGGTGGTCTACCCCGGTTTTCTCCACGACTTCTGCCATGGATGATTTTTTGAAGGTAACTACACCTCCAATCCCTAGTAGAAAACCTAAATCTATTGCTCGGCGAGCATCTTCTTCCGTGCCGGGGAAACAGTGGAGTATGCCTTTCATGTTATAGTGTTGTTTTTTCAACACAGTAAATATTTCTGTTAGCGAGTCTCTTGAATGGACGATAACGGGTAGATTCATTTCCCGGGCGATATTTAACTGCCGCTCGAAGACGATAACTTGTTCTTTGTAAAATGTTTTATCCCAGTAAAGATCGATTCCACATTCCCCGATGCCGTATATTGTAGTTTGTCCGAGTAATTTCTCGAAAAGTTGTATTTCCGTTTTATAGGATTCGTTTACGGAAGTTGGGTGAACTCCCAGTGTGGGATACATCATGTCTGGGCAGGCTTCTGCAAGTGATAACATGGATTGTCGGGTAGTACTGTCAATATCCGGCAGTATGATTTGTCGAACGTCAGCTTCCCAAGCCCGTTGAATAACTTCTTCCCTGTCATTGTCGAACTCTTCGGCATAGATATGTGAGTGTGTATCTATAAACATATGTGCAATATAAATTTTGTTGTTTTTTCTTACCTGCAAAAGTAGTGAATTATATTCTTAAAGTTTGCCTTGGGCTTGTTTTGGGCTTACATCTGTTTGTTATTATAAAAATATGTGTTCGTTATCTCTTCGTTTCTAAAAACGAAGAGATAACGATATTATAACGAAAGGGTAACGAATGGATGTGAGACAATGTATTGATTATCAATTGATGTCGAGTGCGGATGGTATTCTTGAAAAATGGAGTTGAAAGAATGAGGTATGCATAAGTCAAAGTGGTGTGTTGAATTTACGGTTGATTTATTACCGTGAGAAAAGTTTGTTCGTTATCATATTTTTCAGTAGGTTTGCCTTTAGTAACGAAGGTTTTTGTATGGGTATAGTGGACAATGAAAAGTTGAAAATTGACGAACTGACATTTAAAACGTTGTTTGATGAATTTTATCAAGCCTTGTGTGTTTTTGCGTCTACTTATTTGAAGGATGATTCCTTGTCAGCCGATATTGTCCAGGAAGGGTTTGTGAAATTTTGGAACAAACGGGAAGGGTTTGATAATTATTATAAGGTAAAGTCTTTTCTTTATACTACTGTACGGAATGATTGTTTGAATTATATGCGCGATCATAAGTTAAGACGGGAAGATCTTTCCGTGCTGGAATCCGTTGAATTTTATACAGAGACATTGGTAGAAGAAGAGGCCTATCGAATGTTTTATAATGCTGTGGAATCCTTACCTCACCAAACTCGTCAAGTGATTTTGTTGTCTCTGGATGGCTTGAAAAATAGCGAGATTGCCGGGCAACTGGGAATAGCTGAAAGTTCCGTACATACTCTAAAGAAGATTGCGTATAAAAAATTGCGGGAGATATTGCGAGAATATTATTATTTGGTTTTTATTTTCCTGTTGAGCAAATAGTTGATTTTTAGTGTTGTTTGTTTTTTTTTCAAAAAAGTGAATTCTTCGTTCCCCATAAATTCTGTTTTTCGTGTTGTAATAGCAAATAAATGGATCGTAAAAGTTTATGACGCGACGGTTTTAATTTTGATAATACACGGAAATAGAATTACGTGGCAAATAAATTGATATGGAACGAATGGACAAAAGTAATAAGGAATTGGCGGATGACCCGTTTTTGCTAGCTTCTTGGATAGCGAAATCGATGGCCGGGGAATTGTCTGATGAAGAATTGCAATCGCTGGATGAATGGCGAAAGGCTTCGGGGCGTAATCGTCGGTTGTATGATCGAATCGTTAGCCGGGAAGGGCGAGAGGCAAAACAAAAACATTTTATGGCTTTTGATAAAGCTTCCGGTTGGCAGGGGTACTCGAGAAGATTAAAGAAAACAGGGAAGAAAGCGATACGCTGGCGAGTGTTTTTACGTTATGCGGCAATTTTGTTGATATCTTCGGGTGCTGCTATTTATGGCGTTCTTCACTCGGGAGAAGAGACGGTCTCGCTGGCGGATTTAAATGCAATCACTCCCGGAGGAACTCGGGCGGAATTGGTGTTGCCTTCGGGAGAGGTGATTGATTTAGTTGAGAAATCCGGGGTTATATTGCATGGGGAAAATACGGTCATTAATAACGAGGGAAAAACTCTTTCCTATAAAAATACAGGAAATCAAGCTCCCGTGGATTCTTTACGATATAACGAGGTGATCGTGCCGAAAGGAGGTGAGTATCAATTGGTGTTGAGTGATGGAACGCTTGTTTATCTGAATTCCATGACGAAGGTGCGTTTCCCGGAACGTTTTTCTGAAAAATGTCGTGAGGTAGAAGTGTGTGGAGAGGCTTTTTTCGAGGTGGCGGAAAATAAGCGTGTTCCTTTTGTCGTGAAGACGGATGCCTACGAGATTACCGTGCTGGGAACGAAATTTAATGTCACGGCATATGCTGACGAACAAGTGGCCACGACAACATTGGTTGAGGGGGCGGTTTCCATCTCTGGCAAGTGTATCGGGGAAGCAAAAGCATTACGGCCTAATGAACAGTTCGTGCTGGATCGGGTGTCCGGGAGCGTGGAGATCAAGAACGTGGATGTAAATTATTATACCGCTTGGAAGGATGGTATGTTCCGGTTCCGGGATGTTCGTCTGGAAGAGATCATGCATGTCGTGGAACGATGGTATGATATGACAGTCGTGTACGAGGACGAGAGTGTCAGGGATTTGCATTTCGGTTTTAACATGAGTCGTCTCGAAACGATAGAGCCCTTGTTGAATATCTTTGAATTGAACGGTAAAATAAAAATAACGAAAGAAGGAAAAGTACTGAAAATAAAACGAGGTAGATAAAAGCAGGAAATGCTGGAACCATTTCCTGCGGGAATTATTTCGTTAACATTGAGATAATTATTAACTAATAATTGGGAGAACAAATTTATGGAAAATTTTCTAATGTTTCTCAGGTGCAAACGTGAGAAATTACAAAAATTATGGCTTATGTCGAAATGGACTTTTTTATTTGTTTTTCTAGGGATAATAAACACGCACGGAACAGTTTATTCCCAGAACGAGCAACAGGTTACAATCTCTATGAAGAATGCCTATTTAAAGGATATTTTGTGGGAGATTCAACGACAGACCACGTTTGTTTTCATGTATCACGAGGAAGATTTGGATAAGGTGGGAAAAGTGAATGTAGAGGCCAAATCCTTAACGGTAGAAAAGATTCTGCGTGATTGCTTGAAAGGAACAGGTTTGACGTATGTTTTCCAGAATGAGGTGATCGTGCTGAAACCTTTGAATGATGAAAAGAAGAAAGAAATCAGGATTGTCGGTAAGGTAATGGATAAGGGAAAGATGCCGTTGCCGGGGGTAACGGTGGTGGTGAAAGGGACAAATTTGGGAACGGCAACTGATAGCGAGGGAAAATACAGGATGGTTTTACCCGCCATGCGTGATACTAATTTCGTGTTGGTGTTTTCATTTGTCGGGATGCGGACACAGGAGATTAAATATGTAGGGCAGGATTCGATAAATGTTGTAATGGAGGAAGATCACAAGAAAATGGACGAGGTGGTTGTGACAGGGTACTCCAATATTCGTAAAGAGAGTTTTACCGGTAAAGCTACGACTGTAACTAAAGAGCAGTTAATGAAAGTGAATTCAAAAAACGTGATTGCGGCGTTACAAACGTTCGATCCTTCATTCCGGATCAAAGATAATAAATTGTGGGGATCGGATCCAAATGCTTTACCGGAGTTTAATATCCGGGGAGAGACTTCTATCGGGCAGACGAAAGGATTGGATGTAGAACAACAGAAAAGAACACAGCGTACGACTTTGGAAAATAATCCTAATTTGCCCGTGTTTATTTTGGATGGATTCGAGGTGGATGTTCAGAAAATTTATGATTTGGATGTAAATCGCATCGAGTCAATTACCATTTTGAAGGATGCCGCAGCAACAGCTATGTATGGTTCTCAAGCTGCTAATGGGGTGGTTGTCGTTACTACAGTTGCTCCTAAACCAGGAGAGATGCAGATTTATTATAACTTTTCCGGTAATGTGGATTTCCCGGACCTGTCTGATTATAATCTTTGTGATGCGGCTGAAAAATTGGAGGTTGAACGTTTAAGTGGTTTATATTCATCTGATGATCCGGAGAAACAAATTGAACTTACGGCTCAATATTATAAGAAACAAAATGCTATTTTGCGCGGGGTGGATACCGATTGGATGTCGCAACCTTTGCGGAATGCCTTTGGTCATATGCATAGTTTGAATGTATCTGGTGGGGAGGAGAGCATCAGGTATGGTATAGATTTGAATTATAATGCGAGTAAAAACGGTGTGATGAAAGGTTCTTTCCGTCATATTTATGGGGGAGGATTAACGTTGGATTATCGTGCGGGAAGTTGGTTGCAATTATTGAATAATATTTCTTATACGGTTACAGAGTCTGAGGATTCTCCTTACGGACAGTATGCTCAATATGCTGAAGCGCAGCCTTATGCTGAGATATATGATGAGAATGGACGCTTGTTGAAAGAAGTGCAAGGGACTACTGTTTCTATGATAAATCCCTTGTGGAAAGTGGCCAATTTGTCAACTTTCTACGGCAAGATGAAAAACCGGGATTTAACCAATAATTTCCAGTTGAACGTTCATATTATGGAAGGATTGATGCTTAAAGGCCAATTAGGTCTTCGCAGAACGGATGGTCGTACGGATAATTTTAAGGATCCTGCAGATCCTGTATATGATGTAACTCCTGCCGATCAGAAAGGAGAGTTGAGCCGGCAAGAAAATGATAATTGGAGTTGGAATGGAAAAATGATGTTTTACTATAATCATGTTTTCGGCAATCATTTTATTAATGCAACAGCCGGAGGGGAGATTTCTGAAAGCAAAACGGAGTC
>ENA-OPXG01001410-OPXG01001410.1-human-gut-metagenome-genome-assembly--contig:-NODE-1410-length-11164-cov-3.358448_pt1 | contig 11164 bp, 9 predicted proteins | sample MGYA00241519_ERZ502030 | MGnify/ENA primary metagenome ERZ502030 (study PRJEB25962, sample SAMEA2041937) | human gut metagenome | biome: human gut; feature: human-associated habitat; material: faeces...
ATCAGATTGATGATTAATGAGGTTGGAAACCATACGCAGACCATTTTGACCCACTCTCAGGGGTAATCAATTTGAGTACCCCCTTTTTTGGCAGCTTAAAATTCAGTCATCAAACGTTGTCCACAGTGTAGACGCCCCTGTATTATACGGTAACACGATATTTTCTTCTTGAGGTGTACTTTTTGATGGTATCAAACCTGGACAGAATCACACTGCAGCAGATGTTTTTCTCAATTGTTTGAGATATATTACTCTGATCGAATCGTCGCCCGTTCCTAGTATGCGTCCTATTAGTGAAGGATTGATAAAGAGGAAGGTATTCGCTAGCGCTCATACCATTTAGATCAACTCCAATCTTGAAAAAGCTCACAGGTTCGCTTAGTCAAGATTTCCGTTGGCGTGATCATGTTAACCGAGCGTTTCTGTCCCGTCCTCATGCTTCGGCCGTTCAAGAAGCACTCGGCTAACACAACCACGCAAAAAATCAAATAAAGAAGTCGAATAAAGAGCAGCACCTGTGCGCATATTTTTCACTTTGCTATATAGTACAGTGAATTTTGTGCGCATTTTACTGCTTTGTGACCCACCAAACATTCTTATTTCGCAGTTCTCCACTTGTTACACGTCTCTTCTGTAAATCATATCCATAGCGCTGCAGCCATTGACGCGCAAAGGTATAGCTTGGCAACGATTTCTCGGCGTATCCATCTGCCTTGTTGTAGATGTGCCCCAGCTCAAAGAAGATCTTCTGCCAATCTTGATAGTAGCGTTCCTCATTCAGGTGGGCATCCAGATATGCAAGCAGCGGTGGTGGTTCAAGGGGTTCAACTTTCGCAAGCAGGCTTTCATCGATCTTTTTCAGCAGTTCTGTCTGATACCCCTGTTCGAGCATTTGCAGCAGGAAAACACGTTCTACACGAGCCTGCAAGGTCGCACGCTTCCGCCAGCAGTATTCACCTTCCCGTGGGTCCAGAACGACTGTATGGCTTTTTTTCAGTATTTCCACTGTTTCAGGCTGATGCAGGTATGCCTTCCATGCCTTCCTATCATCAAACCATTTTCGATATGCCTTGACCGGTTCCAGCTGATACTTCTCGATTTTTTTAAGTTCTCCTTCCAGACGTTCTTTGGGGTAATGCAGCAAATACACCGCGCAGGTATCCCCCTCATCCAAGGGACGTTTGCGGCCAAGGATCTGCGCATTAACGAGCGGGTTCCACAGTTCACTGACAATATATTTCAGCGCAGGGTCTTTCATATCCACACCATTATAGAGGGTCGTTGTGGTCAGTGTGACCTGATGCTGCAGAACATTGCCCTTGAGCACATCATCCAGTTTGTCAAATTCCTCCGCTTCCTGACGGTATTTGGAGCACAGGCACGCCACATCCTCTATGCCTTCTGCCTTCAGAGTGTCCCGCAGTTTTCGCAGCTTGGCGATGGTATTCACAAAAACAAGGATTTTTTCTCCCGGCTGTACCCGGCAGATGATATCCAGCTCGTCATCGTCACGGTAGAAGAACTTCACGCTTGACACAAACCGATAATCCATCGGCAGACGATAGTGCTGTCCCTCCGGGATCATATTCCGTAGCTCCCAATAATCAAAGAAGGGGCGGGCGGTTGCGCTCATAAAGATGCAGGTCTTCGTTGTCCACAGCTCTTTAATAGCTTCATAGCTTGCATCCACATGATCGTTGAAGCTGGCATCTGTTACCATGTAGTGATACTCGTCTGACACGATATAATCAAACGATCTCAGATAAGTTTTGGCGGCATCTTCATTCCTTTGCAGGAAGGTTTCCAGCCATTGGTATGTTTCAACACAGATGGTGTGCTCATACTTGTTATCTATGGCGGGTTTGTTGACAATTCCTCCAAGCGAGGGATCATAGTCCTCGTAGGATACCTCTATACTCCCCAAACGGTTCACATCGCGCTCGATCTGGTTGCGCAGAGCTTCACGATTGCACAGGATCAGGATACGCTTACGACGTTCATATGCCCACGGCAGCAATGTCTTCAGAATAAAATAGGTCTTGCCGGAGTTCGTGCCCGCATCAAGCACCACGATTCCATGCCAGTTCTTGTAATCCTCACCAACAAGATCTGTAATATACTGTTTTGCAGGCTGTGGAGTTGCCCCGGCGGTTTCCGGTTCTTCCTCCGGCACAATGGGATCAAGCTGTTCGTCAGCATCCTTTTTCTTTTTGCGAGAGGCCTTAACACAATCCAGAATCTCCTGCAATTTTTGCTGTCGTTCTTCTTCCGTCAACGAGGCAGTGTCAATGTGCTGCTCTTGCTCATACTCCCGTTGTGCCTCAACCAGCTTCAGGTAGAAACCATCGAATGGCCAGCGCTTCTCTTCATCACTCATATTGATCCGCGTCTCCTTTTTTGATTTCACTATACCATATCATTTCGTTTTGCTCAAGGGACATTGACCCATTTTTACTTTCCCTCCCCCTTCCCCATCTTGATCTTATCTCCGTGGCGATTTTTGCGGGTCAGCTGCTCTAGGGGGTTCAGGGCGTCATAGTTGGCTCTCAGGTCGTCCGCATACAGCGCCACATACCGCCGGGTCATGGTAAGGTCAGCGTGTCCCAGCAGCTTTTGCAGACGGAACGGGTCGCCGCCAGCTTGGATATACAGCTTCGCATAGGTGTGCCGGAACAGGTGCATAGAGGTTTTCTCCACGCCTCTGTTATGATTATAGTTCCAAATCGCATTACCGAGCGAATTCAGGGTCATCTGGTTGCCATACTCCGAGACAAACAACGGGGCTGTAGGGTCGCTGGTACGATGCTCCAGATACTCCTCCATGATCTTGACCAGTGCCTTAGAGAGCGGTACGATTTGCTGATTACGCGCCTTCATGTGGCGGAAAAACACTGTCCCGGCGGAAAGGTCCAAATCTCCGATCTGCAGGTTGAGCAGCGTGGACGCACGGCAGCCGGTACCAAGCAGGAAGTTGACAATGACCCAATTGCGGTATTCGGCAAAGGAGCAGGTTTTGCAGTCCGGTTCCTTCAGCAGCTTCTGCAGCTCGTCGGTGGTGTAGGGTTCCTTGATCGGATCATCTGCACGCACCAGTCTGATAGGATACTTTTCCAGATAGCCTTTTTCCATGCACCAGTACAAGAACGCACGCACCATGCGGAGGTTTGTATTGATGGTCGTATCGTGGAGCTGCTGGTCCTTCATATAGAAGATATAGTCCTCCACCGTTTCCTCTGTGATGGTATGAATGGGCTGTTCCGTATCCCCCAGAAACCGAAAGAAGCTCCTACCCTTTGCGGCGTAGAAGTCGAGCGAGCCTTGGGAGAGGTTCTTGAGCCGGTTGTACTTTTGGAACCTTTCAAAGGCCTGTTGGATGGTAGGATTTGCCTTGGCAGCGGGTCTTAAATCACGGTTACGCACGAGAGAGACTCCTCCTTTTTTCGCGAAAAATCCCTCTCGCCCGCTCAACACTTCCAGAAAATGGAATAAAAAGAAAAAGCCCAGAAATTCGAATCAACGAACAATTCTGAGCTTTTACATGCCGCCGACGGGGGTCGAACCCGTACTCTGTCTCCAGAAAGGGATTTTAAGTCCCTCGTGTCTGCCAATTTCACCACAGTGGCGCATAGAAACCCGGCTTACAAAGCCCTGCTGCTCTGGACATTCACAGAGAGCCGGGAATAACAGGTGATGAGTCAAACATTTATCACAAGTCCGTCGTTACGGAGTTGCAAACATGTATCAAAACATGTAAGATTCACACAACGGCTATTATAATACAATAGAAACCCTGCTTTGTCAAGTTACACCTTTCCGCCATGCAGTTCCGAATACATCTTGGCGCGGCACTCGGCCACAGCGGGGGTCATATTGACATAGTGCTTATGCGGCATCTCGATGCGCAGCTCAGTCTCCCAGGTCTCTTCGGTCAGCTGCTTTGCGATATAGGCCTTTTTCTCGGCAATCCCGGGTAGTTCGATGGCCAGTTCACCGTTCAGGATATGGGGCACCAGCAGCTGCTTGACCCTGGTGGGGGTGATGGTAATGGTGCGCTCGATGGCATCCGGGTCAAGATTGACCATCTTTACCGGTTTGCCCGCTTCGATGACCTCGCCATCCATGGCGATCAGATCGCACTGGGCCTGACCATTTTCATCGTAGAGCCGCCAGGGCATTTTCTTGCCCGGGATGATGGCCTTGCTGGCAGAATCCGAGCACTTCATCTTGGGCTGATAGGTGCCATCCGGCAGCTTGACCGCCACCAGTTTATACACGCCGCCGAACACAGGGTCGGAGGCAGAGGTGATGAGGTTTTCGCCCACGCCGTAGGAGTCGAAGTGTGCGTGCTCGTACAGCTCCATGTTGGCGATCTTCCGCTCGTCCAGGCCATTGGAGGCCACCAGCTTGATATAGGGCTTGCCTGCGGCATCCAGTGCCTTACGCAAGCGCTTGGAGCCACGGGCCAGATCACCGGAATCGATACGTGCACTCTTGACGCGGCGGTTGGGGTCGTTGGGGTATTTCTCAATGAGATAATCGTCCAGCTTGATCAGGTTGGGCAGGCCGCTTTCCATAATATTATAGGTATCCAGCAGCAGGCTGACCGAATCCGGGTAGGTATCAGCAAAGGCCTTGAACGCATCGAACTCGGTGGGGAAAAACTCGATAAAGCTGTGCGCCACGGTGCCCACGGCCTTGACCTCTGCGCCGAACTTCATCTCGGCCAGACAGTTGGCCGTGCCGATGCAGCCGCCCAGCACTGCGGCGTAAGCACCATCGTTACCAGCGCTCTCGCCCTGTGCGCGGCGGGTGCCGAACTCCATGACGCTGCGGGGCGTATGGGTGTTCAGGCCGGTGACGCGGGTGGCCTTGGTGGCGATCAGGCTATGGAAGTTCATGGTCTGCAGCAGGTAGGTCTCGATCAGGATCGCACCCACCAGGTCGCACTCAATGCGGACCATCTGCACATGGGGGTAGCAAACCGTGCCCTCGGGCAGAGCGTACATATCACCCTTCCACTTGTAGGTGCGCAGATACTCGCAGAATTCCTCGCTCATGCCCTTGGTGCGCAGCCAGTGGATATCCTGCTCATTGAAGTGATAGTCCAGCAAAAAGCGGGTCAGCTTGCGCTGGCCTGCGCTGATGGAATAGCCCTGATTGTCCGGGTTTTTGCGGAAGAACATATCAAACACCAGCGTGGTATCCTTAAAGCCATGCAGGAACAGGCAGTTTGCCATGGTGAATTCGTAAAAATCCACCACCATCGCGGGGTTATCGTAGTCCTCATCGGGGATATAAGGCTCAACCTTGATCTCGTTCATGAATGTTTTCCTCTCTATTTATACCCGGCGTCAGCTCTTCCCTACTGCGCGCCGCCTGCCGCTTGCCCGGCAGGGGGATCTGCCGCCCTGTCATGACAGAGCGTTTCTATCATGATAGCACGATTTCCCTGCCTGTGCAAGTATTTTCGCGCAAAAAGACCGCTACACAAACGCTGTGCAGCGGTCTCTGCGCTTATAACAAATAAATCAGGCTCAGCCGTTCATAATGCTGGGGGTGGCGTTCTTCAGCACAACGTCGTGGCTGCCGCCCTCCACGATGGAGGTGGAGGAAACAACGGTCAGCTTGGCCTTCTGCTGCAGTTCGGGGATGGAGAGTGCGCCGCAGTTGCACATGGTGCTCTTGACCTTGTACAGGGTGGTCTGGACACCATCGGCCAGAGGACCTGCGTAAGGCACATAGCTGTCCACGCCTTCCTCAAAGCTCAGCTTGGTGGAGCCGCCCAGATCGTAGCGCTGCCAGTTGCGGGCACGGTTGGAACCTTCGCCCCAGTACTCCTTCATATACTGGCCGTTGATGCGCACCTTGTTCGTGGGGCTCTCGTCGAAGCGGGCGAAGTAGCGGCCCAGCATGACGAAGTCCGCGCCCATGGCCAGTGCAAGGGTGATGTGGTAGTCGTGGACGATGCCGCCGTCGGAGCAGATGGGCACATAGATGCCGGTCTCCTTGTAGTACTCATCGCGTGCCTTGGCAACCTCGATAACAGCGGTAGCCTGACCACGGCCAATGCCCTTGGTCTCGCGGGTGATGCAGATGGAGCCGCCGCCGATGCCGATCTTCACGAAGTCTGCACCAGCCTCAGCGAGGAAGCGGAAACCCTCGGCGTCCACCACGTTGCCGGCACCCACCTTGACGGTGTCGCCGTAGTGCTCGCGAATCCAGCCGATGGTGCGGCTCTGCCACTCGGAGTAGCCCTCGGAGGAGTCGATGCACAGCACATCCACACCGGCCTCTACCAGTGCGGGCACGCGCTGAGCGTAGTCGCGGGTGTTGATGCCGGCACCCACAACGTAGCTCTTGTTCTTATCCAGCAGCTCGTTGACGTTTGCCTTGTGGGAATCGTAGTCCTTGCGGAACACCATATACACCAGATTGCCCTCGGCATCCACCAGCGGCAAGGTGTTGATCTTGTTGTCCCAGATGATGTTGTTGCAGTCGTGCAGGGAGGTGTTGGCCGGAGCGGTGACCAGCTTTTCAACGGGGGTCATAAAGGTGGTGACGCAGGCGTCGTCCGGGGTGTGGTTGATGCGGTAATCGCGGGAAGCCACGATGCCCAGCAGCTTGCCATTGGGAGTACCGTCGGCAGTGATGGCGATGGTGGAGTGACCGGTGCGTGCCTTCAGTTCCAGCACGTCATGCAGGGTAGCAGTGGGAGCCAGATTGGAATCGGACACCACATAGCCGGCCTTGAAGCTCTTGACGCGGCGCACCATAGCGGCTTCGTTTTCAATGCTCTGAGAACCGTAGATGAAGGACACACCGCCCTCACGTGCCAGTGCAATGGCCAGCTTATCGCCGGAGACCGACTGCATGATGGCGCTGATCATGGGGATATTCATCTGCAGCGGGCACTCCTCCTGCCCCTTGCGGTACTTGACCAGCGGGGTCTTCAGGCTGACCGCCGTAGGCACATTCTCCGCAGAGGAATAGCCGGGGACCAGCAGGTACTCGCCAAAGGTGCGGGAAGGTTCTTCGTAGAAATAAGCCATAATCAAACTCCTTTTCTCTCAGGGTGTATCTGAAAAGTCGAAAATTTAGTCTATTTCTACAAGCACAGCTGGATTTTGCGTTAAACAGCCTTGAAATCCACAAAGGATTCCTGCGGCTATTTGCCTTAAATCCCGCTTGTGCTTGCGAAATATTCGTCATTTTCTTTGTTTTCAGATACACCCCAACAAGCAACACAAGGAGTCTGGTTGATCTATGAACGAACAAAAACGCAAGCGCGTGCTGCGCATCGGCTGTCTGGTTCTGGCAGGGGTGTTTGTACTCTCGCTGCTGGGCAGCATCCTTATGATGCTGCTGCTCTGACCGGGAGGAACGAACCATGAACCGTAAAATTTCTTTGGGTATGGCAGTCACCATCGTGATCCTTGCCATGACCGTGACCTTTTCCATCACGATGCTCATCGCCATGCGTCTGTTCGACAGCACGGTCAACAGCGTAAAAGAAAAGGAAAGTATGTACAACAAGATCGCTGAGGTGGACCGCTATGTCCGCAGCAACGATTACTACACCATCGATGAGACGATGCTGTACGACCGTCTGACCGCCGGTTATCTGCTGGGCACGGGCGACAAGTACGCCCGCTACTACACCGCCAACGCCTACACCGAGCTGATGAACATCCAGAGCGGCAAAATCCTGGGCATTGGCGTGGAGCTTGGCATCGACCAGACCGGCTACGCCAAGGTGACCCGCGTCTACGACGGCTCTCCCGCGCAGGAAGCAGGCATCGCCGTGGGTGACTACATCACCACCGTAGGCGATACCGATGTCAAGAGCCTGTCCAGTGCAGATGCCGTGTACAAAGCCCTGCAGGGCGAGGCCGGTACGACCGTTACTGTGACATGGCTGAACAGTGCTGCCGCCAGCAAAACGGCTGAGCTGACCCATTCCGGCTACACCAGCACCACCGTGGACTACCAGCTGCTGGACAATGTGGGCTACATCCGCATCCGTCAGTTTGATGGCACTACGCCCAGCGAGCTGGACTACGCCCTGCGCACCCTGACCGCAAACGGCGCAAACCGGAGACGCCAACAGACGAAATTGTGGAGATTTATAATCGCACCGGCCCCCGCATCAGCGAGACGGCGAAAAAGATGAATGCTTTTATCAGCAGTCTGCAAAAAGAGCTTAAAATCAAAAACAAAGACACTTATGTCATGGGATTTTCACAGGGAGCCATGCTCGCAATGTATGTCGGGCTGACCCGGAAATACGAATTGGGCGGCGTTTTTCCTTTTGCCGGCATCGTCTGCGGCAAAGACATGCTGGAAAAAGAACTGGCATCGCGGCCGGGCGTTTATCTGTTTCACGGCACGAGCGACCTTTCGGTGCAGTATAAGACGCTTGACTTTACCAAGGAATGGCTTGACCGGCACGATATTGACTGGAAGGCTATTGAATACGACGGCATTGAGCACCGCCTGATTGAAGACGAGATGAAAGACGCCGCCGAGATTATCAATCGCAGGTATGCATAAGTACCGGCATATAAAGGCTAAAAGTGCCGTTTGTACCGCATACCGGCAGAAAAAAGCGAGAAGGCTATGGTTTTAGAACTTAAAAAATCCCCTACCCTGCAAGATTTTCAATCGTATGTCCGGCAGATGAAACAGGAACGCGGATTCAATACGACGGATAAGTTTTACGAATGCTGCCTGTTTGCCGAAGAAGCCGGCGAAGTTATTTCTGCCGTACGCAAAAACGCAAAGGGCGGTTCGGTCGGCAGCGGTTCAGCCGTCAGCAATGTTGCAGAGGAGCTTGCCGACGTATTCATTTATGTCTGTTCGCTGGCAAATATGCACGGCATTGATTTGGAGCAGGCTTTTCGCGATAAAGAAGAAAAAACAAGCTGCGCACCTGGAAACGGCTATAGGCAGCAATCGGGACTGCTTCGGGTACGGGACTGCTTTAATCCGAATTGCTTGGGGTGCGGGACTGTTTTTGAGTATGTACGGGATGGTTGTGAGGAGGGGCGGCTATGGTTCGACATTCTGCCGCAGCCAGTCCAGAATTTCTTTAAACCGGCGGGCGGAAGCAGCCGAACTCAGATGGTCGGCAGTTATTTTCTGCGCCGCAACAATTTTAGCGCGGGAAATTTCGGGATTTTGCAGATAATAATCGACAAGGCCGGGAAAATCGCTTTCTTTTTCATACATAATCACATTGTCGCCATAGATTTCTTTTACTGCCGGATTTGACGGCATTATGACCAAAGCACCGGCGGCAGCGGCTTCCGCCGTTTCGGCGGGAACCATTTTGGCGGCAGGCGTTTCGGGATCGGCGTATACGGCAGCGATAAAAGCGCGGGAAAGCTCCCTGCCCTTTTCCGCCGGCGTTCCCTGCGGCACCAGCTGCGGCAGCCCGTTTTCCCAAAAGCGGCCCATAAACCATACGCTGCCCTGCACCGTACTGTTTTGGGCGTTCAGGCTTCCGGCCAACGGCGACGGCTTGTTGTTTCCGCTTTGTTTTTTCAGGCTCTCGGCCAACGGCGACGATTTATTGTTATCGCCGTAATAAACCAGCGGATAGACCTTATATCCGGGCTGAAAAACCGTTTCCGGCGCGTAAAAATCCGTCGTATTCACCCCGACAGTAAACATTGCCGTTCTTATATTGCTGCGGGCATAATGCTCATACAGCTCACGGTACGGAGTCAACACAACAGGAAACTTTTTCAGCCCGCGCCAGTCAAACGGATAATAATCTTCATTATAGATAAAATTCCATGCCGCCGGGGACGTCTCCAACTGAGAGGCAAACTCAGGCGGACGAAACCACAAGCCGACCGTCCCGGCTGCCGGCAAGGACGAAGAATTCAATTTAACTTCGTAGCCTAACCGCTTTAATTCGCGGATAAAACCTGTTTCACGGGAATCGGGAACAGGGGATTTGGCATAAACATAAACAATGTCTTTTTTAACCGCCAAAAACGGCAGGGCGCAAAGCGCCGCTGCCGCAATGGCTGCCAACAGCCCCAAAACCGTCTTTTGAGCTGCCGGCAATTTCATCTCAGAGCTTCTTTTCGTTAATCAGAAACTCGACCAATCCGTTCATACGCTGTACGAACATATCGGCATTATATTCCGAAACGGCGATTTTATATGCCTTTTCGGCTTTTTCGGCACGCGCTTTCGGATTATTGAGGTACTGATTGTATAAAGCCTTCAGTTCATCCGCGTTTTTGAACATCGGGATCGAATCGCCGAAAACGGCTTCGATTTCCTTGTTGTACGGCGCAATCATAAAGCCTTTGCTTGCGGCAATGTCATAAACGCGCGACGGAATCATGCCGATTTGCGACTCGTGTTCGGAAACGTTGACGAGATTGATTTTCGCCGACGAGAAATAAGCACCGAGGTCATTGTCGTGAATATATTCGCCTTTGATATAGGAATCGTCGATATTTCCAGCCCAGAAACGGCCGAATATTTCCAGCGGCAGCTTGGCTTCCACCGCGGCAGCAACCGCAGGGCTCGGGCGTTCGTTATCGCCGACATACAGCAAATCGCGCTCCAATTCGGGTTTCGGCGCCGGATAGAATACGGACGGATCCGTCAGTTCCGGAATATACGCCGCAGCATATCCGCTGCCGAGCAGATAGTTGTAGAAATCGCGCGAAGACGTAGCCACGCCGTCATAAACCTTGATTTCATTCTCAAACAGAGAATCGTAGTCGCGGATATAGACGATATTAACCGCCTTTTTGTTGGTCTTTACCTCATTAAACGGACCGTAGCCGCGAATATACAGGTTTACGCCGGCATCGGCTGCCGGATCCGGATACAGACGCATACAGTCCACATCGATCGCTTTCAGTGCCTCTGCCACTTTCGGTGACGGCGGATATGGGTTCTCATTGGTGTTCAGTTTGATCAGATTTTGTACTTTTGGCTGTTCGCCCGGTACGTAGGGAACTACTTTCCGGACATTCTCTTCCCATGTTTTCATCGGTATCTCCTCATTCTTTCCTGCATCTGTGTCGGACTGTCTGCTTGGCGTCCTCTGCACATTTTTACGCACTACTGTGTATTATAAATATATTCGACACTTAAGTCAACGGAAGATATACACTAAAAAAGGTCCACCGGACCT
>ENA-OPXG01001413-OPXG01001413.1-human-gut-metagenome-genome-assembly--contig:-NODE-1413-length-11146-cov-1.930935_pt1 | contig 11146 bp, 9 predicted proteins | sample MGYA00241519_ERZ502030 | MGnify/ENA primary metagenome ERZ502030 (study PRJEB25962, sample SAMEA2041937) | human gut metagenome | biome: human gut; feature: human-associated habitat; material: faeces...
ACATGGAAGCATGCCTGGCAGGAGACTGGAACAGTGCATACGATGTATGCCAGTTCCCGGACAGCACGTTTCTGTCGCGGAAGAACTACGTCAATGCAATGACCTGGAAAGCAAAACAGGACGGCACTGACGGGCAGGGAACACCGGAGATCAAGAGCTTTTTCATGCGCAGAAAACAGAATCTTGAGACCGGGGAAAACAGGATTTATACTGTGCGGTACACGTTAAAAGGCGTGAGCGACTCGCAGGAAGAAACATTGGAGATCGCCGCCGGGGATACCGTAAAATGGAACTTCAAAGAGTGGTACGTTGTGCCGAAAGACAGCTGCGTGACGGATGTCGAAATCACCGTCCCGGCGGATGCCTCGTTCTATCTGGACGGCGTGCAGGTCGGGAAAAAGTATTTAAAAGAGACGGCAGATAACGTCAGCATCTACAAAATCCCGTATCTCTTCCTCGGCGGCCACACCATTGAACTGACCGAAAAACAGAAAGACCCATACCGCGAGATCATCCTCGTGCAGGACAACAGCAGCATGGAATTCCTGCCGGATTTAAAACTCAACGATTCCACCGGCAAAACCATCGCCGACCGCGCAGAAGAGTCCCTGGACAAGGTATTCACAGCCGCAGCCGCCGGAAAATCCTTCAGCACCATCAAAAACGAATTTTCCGTCGACACCGCCGTACAGAAAACCGCCAAAGAACAGTACCAGCAGCTCTGCGATGCCTACCTGAACAGCGACACCAACACCGGAATCACCAGCATCACCGTGAGCAGCGTCTCCACAACCGTAACCAACGAATCCAACCAGATGAAGATCGAAATCAACGTGACCGCTGCGATCGAGCGACGAACCCGTTTCCTCCATTTCTTCCGCAAAACCAAAATAGAGACCGTCACCTGGAAACTCGAGTCCGTTGTGACGCTGGAAAACGAAAAATGGGTGATGGGCAGCGATTTCCTGAAGGGCGTTGAGCTGTCGAAGTGATTTTGAGAAAACGGTTGATATTTCTGAGAACTCTGCGTACAATAGAAATACCAAGAGAGAAATCTCTTCCTGATTTCAGGACACGAAGCATAAGGTGTTTGCTTCCGTTGCACTGGCAACGTTAAAACTTTGCATTTACTCTTCAGCCAGAGAATAATAAGGTCGGACGGGTGAAAGGCTCGTAAAGTGGTGGCAAAGCACCGGAACGAAACCAGTTTTGCAGGTAAAATGGAGAAACCTTTGATACAAAGGTTTCTCTTTTACGTTAAGGAGAATAATGAAATACGGCATAAAAAACGAAAAAATATTGACGTCGGAAGAGGTGTTGGCGATCCTGCATCGCAGTGCCGTCCGATATTCCGAATATGCTGATACGACACTGCTATTTCTGTTTCGGGAAAAGAAAACGGAAGGTTATAATTTTTATGAGGTCAGATTTGGAAAGCATAATTTCATGCACCTGGCGGGAATGAAAAGTGAAATGTTCAATGCGGTCGAATTTTATGAAGCATGTCTGAATGGAATGGTGACACAAAAGGCATGCACTCCGCGGAGAGACAGGAAAACGATGTATTCCAAGCTGGCTGTTTTGGAGCAGATGTTGGATTTACGAAACAGCAAATGTTATAAAATTGGAGAAAAAGATTTAGTAACACGCGAGAATGATTTTGAAATGGCTACCGGAAATGCGAACGGAGTCATTGGGTATGATGCGCGCATAAAAATAAAAGGAAGCGATAAAGTGGACAGAGCCAAAGCGGCGATTCCGACCACTTTACTGAACGCTCCGATCACAGCATATTGCTCCAGACCAGACAAGATTATGTTTATTCTGCAAAAATCAGATAGGGAAAATACATATAGCAGATTGTTTTATGAAATCAAAAAAGGGCTGTTTCAAACCGAAAAGGAAAGAATTAAGGAACAGTTAAAGATAGATTTATAGTAGTAAAAAAGGAACTTTTAGAAATAGCGCCCTAAAAATAGAACCTTTCAAATTTCCTTAGAGACCGTTTCAAGTTTTGTGTAAACGTTAAAAACTGATATACCCACCATGAGGTTCCCTTTTTTGCGCTACTTGTTCTGGATTGCAGCACGCTTGCGCATGGTGTGATCCAGGATTTTTTTACGGATTCTGAGAGACTTGGGAGTTACCTCCAGAAGCTCGTCTGTGTCGATGAAGTCCAGTGCCTGCTCCAGGCTTAAAATGCGCGGAGGGGAAAGGCGCAGGGCATCGTCGGCGCTGGAAGAACGGGTGTTAGTCAGCTTCTTGGTCTTGCAGACATTGACTTCGATGTCTTCACTGCGACCGGTCTGACCGATAACCATTCCGGCGTAAACCTTTTCACCGGCTCCGATAAACAGTGTGCCGCGCTCCTGTGCATTGAACAGACCGTAGGTGATGGCATCGCCTGCCTCGAATGCGATCAGGGAGCCCTGCTTGCGGTACTGGATATCGCCCTTGTAAGGCGCATAGCTGTCAAATATAGCGTTCATGATACCGTTGCCCTTGGTGTCGGTCATGAACTCACCACGGTAGCCGATCAGACCGCGGGAAGGAATCATGAATTCCAGGCGGGTCGTGCCGCTGTGGCCGGGGGTCATGTTGACCAGTTCGCCCTTTCTCTGACCGAGCTTTTCGATAACGTTTCCGGCAAACTCTTCCGGAACATCGATATATACCTGTTCCATAGGCTCGAGCTTGTGACCCTTTTCATCATAATGGTACAGAACCTCAGCCTTGCTGACTGCAAACTCATAGCCCTCACGGCGCATGTTCTCGATCAGGACGGACAGATGCAGCTCGCCGCGTCCGGATACCTTAAAGCTATCGGTGGAATCTGTTTCTTCCACGCGAAGGGAAACGTCAGTATTTAATTCGCGGAACAGACGCTCTCTCAAATGACGGCTGGTGATGAATTTTCCTTCTTTGCCGGCAAGGGGAGAGTCGTTTACCATGAAGTACATTGCAATGGTAGGCTCGGAAATTTTCTGGAACGGAATTGCGTTGGGCGCATCGGGAGAGCAGAGTGTGTCTCCGATGTGCAGGTCTGCAATACCGGAAATTGCAACGATGGAGCCGATACCCGCCTCGCGGACTTCTACTTTATTCAAACCGTCAAACTCGTAAAGCTTGCTGACCTTTACGCGCTTGGTGGAGTCGGGATCGTGATGGTTGACGATGACAACCTCCTGATTGACGGAAACCTTGCCATTATCCACTTTGCCGACGCCGATTCTGCCGACGTATTCGTTGTAGTCAATGGTGCTGATCAACAGCTGCAGACCAGCATCCGGGTCGCCCTCGGGAGCAGGGATGTAGTCCAGGATCGTGTCGAATAGAGGCTTCATATCCTTATTCTTAACGGTCAGGTTCGTCGTCGCACTGCCGTTTTTCGCGGATGCGTAAACAAAGGGGCAATCCAGCTGCTCGTCAGTAGCATCCAGCTCTAAGAACAGCTCCAGAACTTCATCCTGTACTTCCAGCGGACGCGCTTCGGGACGGTCGCACTTGTTGATGCAGACGATAACGGGAAGCTGCAGTTCCAGGGCCTTGCGCAGAACGAAACGGGTCTGCGGCATGGGACCTTCGAATGCGTCTACAACGAGGATAACGCCGTTTACCATTTTCAGGACACGTTCTACCTCGCCGCCGAAATCGGCATGTCCGGGAGTGTCGATGATATTGATCTTTGTGCCGTTGTAGGTAACGGCTGTATTTTTAGAAAGGATGGTGATACCGCGTTCGCGCTCGATGGCATTGGAGTCCATCACGCGTTCTGCCACTTCCTGATTGGCACGGAACACACCGCTTTGTTTTAACAGCTCATCAACCAGCGTGGTTTTGCCGTGATCGACATGGGCGATAATGGCAACGTTTCTCACGTCTTCTCTTTTCTGTCTCATTTTTTCCTCACATTCCGCCGCCAAAGCGGCTTGTACTGCGGCATTCCGGCCGCGTATTTCATCATTTCCGGGTTTAAACGGTACAAGTATATCACCGCTTTTTTTCTGATGCAACCATTAAAACGCCCAAAGAGCTGTTTTTCGACACAAAAATAAGGAAAAAACTGCCGGAAGCGGGCGCAGATGTCGGGAAAAGGAGAATTGTGCGCCTCCGTATATTCATAAATTAGGAAGAAACCCCATAAAATGGAATTACATGACAGGAAAAAATTCTTGTAACAAGAAGGGAGAACTTTAAAATGACAGATAAGGTAATTGAAAACAACCAGGCAGCAGTAATGGGCAAAATTATCAGCGGATTTACGTTTAGCCATGAGATTTTCGGTGAAGGCTTTTACATGATGGATGTGGAAGTCGCGCGGCTGAGCGAATCCTATGATATCATCCCGGTTATGGTATCGGAGCGCCTGATCGACGTGGATGCGAATTACGAGGGGGAATATGTAAGCATTTACGGACAGTTCCGTTCGTATAACCGCCATGAAGAACGCAGGAATAAGCTGATTTTATCTGTGTTTGCAAGGGAGATCACATTCGTGGATGAGTTGGAGGAAAGTGCGCGGACAAACCAGATTTATCTGGACGGTTATATCTGTAAGGAGCCGGTTTACCGTAAGACGCCGCTGGGGCGGGAGATCGCGGATGTACTGCTGGCGGTCAACAGACCTTACGGAAAATCGGATTACATTCCCTGCATCTGTTGGGGCAGGAATGCCAGATATGCAGGCAGCTTTGAGGTTGGCGCCCATTGTGCGGTATGGGGACGGATCCAGAGCCGGGAATATATGAAAAAGCTTTCCGAGGATCAGCTGGAAAAGCGTATCGCTTATGAGGTATCGGTCAGCAAGCTGGAGCGGATGGACTGATATAGTTGCAGATTAGGGTAAGGTATGCTAGAATATCGACATCATACAATATATCTGCGGCATCAAATGTTTACGAAAAGACAAATCGGGAAAGGAATTCCGACTATGGGCAGAGTTCAGATTTTTACAGGGGACGGCTATGGAAAAACGATGGCGGCACTCGGGGAAGCGTTGATTGCTGCCGCATCCGGCAAACGTGTAGTAGTGATTCAGTTTTTGAAGGGGAGAGGCCTGACGGATTCTACATTTGAGCGGCAGCTGGAACCGGAGATCAAAATCTTCCGGTTTGAGAAATCGGATGCTGACTTTTTATCTCTTCCGGAAGATAAACAGAGGGAAGAAGCACAGAATATTCGAAATGGTATCTGCTTTGCGAGAAAGGTGCTGACCACTGGTCAATGCGACCTGTTGGTACTGGATGAGGTGCTGGGGCTTGTGGACTGCGGGATCGTGCAGGAGCAGGAGTTGAGAGAACTGATCTTTCTGCGCGGTGCAGATACGGATGTGACATTGACCGGAATTCGGATGTGTGACAGCCTTTTGGGAATCGCTGACCATGTATCTGACATCGAACAAATTAAATAAAAACAGACCCGCGCTGGATGGAGCTTCTCTACAGCGCGGGTTTTGTTTTTCCCTGTTGATTGACAGTCAAGGCGCAGGGTGCTATGATAATTCTATATAAAATCTGTTAGAAAGCAAGGCGGCCGGACGGCTCGCAAGGAGGTTTATATGGCAATTTTTGAAGGTGCCGGAGTAGCGATTATCACCCCGTTTCATACGGATGGTTCGATTGATTATGATAAATTTGGCGAAGTGATTGAACAGCAGATCGCAAATCAGACAGACGCGATCATTGTGTGCGGTACAACCGGTGAATCTGCGACGATGACGCATGAGGAGCATCTGGATGTGATCCGCTATTGTGTGGAGAAGGTGGCACATCGGATTCCTGTTGTGGCAGGAACCGGCTCTAACTGCACGGAGACGGCGGTTTATCTTTCCCAGGAAGCGGAGAAGATCGGTGCAGACGGGCTGCTTGTTGTAACTCCTTACTACAATAAAGCGACTCAGAATGGTCTGTATCAGCATTTTAAGATGGTTGCGGATTCTGTAAAGCTGCCGATCCTGTTATATAACGTTCCGTCCCGTACTGGTACGACGCTGCAGCCGGAGACGATCGTGCGCCTGTGCAGGGATGTGGAAAATATCGTCGGTGTCAAGGATGCAACGGGGAATATCAGCCAGACAGCTCATCTCATGAGCATCGCAGATGGCTGTGTGGATCTCTATTCCGGTGAGGATGCGATTATTGTTCCGATGCTTTCTCTGGGAGCAAAGGGCGTGATTTCTGTTTTGTCAAATGTTGCGCCGCAGGAAACACACCAGATCTGTAGCCTTTATTTTGAAGGAAAGGTAAAAGAAAGCTGTGAGCTGCAATTAAAGGCAGTTCCCCTTGTAGAAGCGCTTTTCTGTGAAGTGAATCCGATCCCGGTCAAGAAGGCGATGCAGTTAAAGGGCATGTGCACCGGAACCCTGCGGATGCCGCTGACAGAGATGGAAGAGGCAGATGCGGCAAGACTTGAACGTGAAATGAAAAAATTTGGTGTATTATAAGGGCTTTTTGACAGGCCGGGACATAAAGTGCTCCGGTCTGTTTTACATTTCAGGATTGCGAGGGTTACAGCAGAGCAATCCACAGAGAGAAAATCCAGGTTCAGAACAAGGAGGATAACATGGTCAGAGTAATTATGCACGGCTGCAATGGCCGCATGGGACAGGTCATTACGGAGATGATCGCAAAGGAAGCAGAGATGGAGATCGTTGCGGGGGTGGATGTGAGTGATTCTGTCCATAATACCTATCCGGTATTTAAAACCCTGAAGGACTGCGATGTAGAAGCGGACGTTGTGATCGATTTTGCAAATGCAAAAGCAGTGGACGGGCTGCTGGATACCTGCGTCGCAAAAAGCCTTCCCTGTGTTTTATGTACGACCGGACTTTCGGAAGAACAGCTTGCGCATGTCAAAGAGGCTTCCGGCAAGGTTGCGATCCTGCGTTCTGCAAATATGTCCATGGGCATCAACCTTTTGATGAAGCTGTTAAAGGATGCGGTTCCGGTGCTGGCAGCGGCTGGCTATGATATGGAAATCGTGGAAAAGCATCATAACCAGAAGCTGGATGCTCCCAGCGGCACGGCGATTGCGCTGGCGGACGTCATGAATCAGGCGGCTGGCGGCGATTACGAATATGTTTACGACAGATCGACCCGCAGGGAGAAGCGCCCGGAAAAGGAAATCGGTATTTCTGCAGTGCGCGGCGGGACGATTGTCGGCGACCATGACGTGATTTTTGCAGGTCAGGATGAGGTCATTACCTTTTCCCATATGGCATATTCCAGAAAGCTGTTTGCGACAGGCGCAGTTTCTGCGGCAAAGTTCCTGGCAGGTAAGCCTGCAGGTATGTACGATATGAGCCGCGTGATCGAGGGAAAATAAGACAGAAAGCAACTGTTGACGGTGAAACCGGGGGAGCCGCCAGGCGGCAGATAGAGAGGGTATATGGATAATAATTTTGAGTACAGGGTTTATTTGAAAAGCTTGTCGAAGCAGTTTCCGACCATTGCGGACGCTGCGACGGAGATTATCAACCTGCAGGCAATTTTGAGCCTGCCCAAAGGCACGGAGCATTTCCTGACAGATATTCACGGAGAATACGAGCAGTTTAACCATGTGTTGAAAAACGGCTCCGGATCCGTGCGCAGAAAGATCGACGAGGAGTTCGGCAACACGCTGAGTGTCAAGGACAAAAGAAGCCTTGCGACGCTGATTTATTATCCTCAGGAAAAGCTGGAGCTGGTCTGTCAGGAGGAAGAGGATCAGGATGTGCTGGAGGATTGGTTCAAGATCACGATTCACCGGCTGGTGCAGATGACCAAACGCGTTTCTTCCAAATATACCCGCTCCAAGGTGCGCAAGGCGCTGCCCCACGATTTTTCCTATGTCATCGAAGAGCTGATTACCGAAAAAGAAGAAATTCAGGACAAAGAGCTTTACTATAACGAAATTATCAATACGATTATCCGGATCGGCAGGGCACCGGAATGTATTATTGCGCTCTGCAACCTGATTCAGCGCCTTGTCATCGACCACCTGCATATCGTCGGCGATATCTATGACCGCGGCAAGGGACCTCATGTCATCATGGATACCCTGAGTGCATATCATTCTGTGGATATCCAGTGGGGAAATCACGATATTGTGTGGATGGGTGCAGCCAGCGGGCAGACGGCATGTATGGCGACGGTACTGCGGATTTCCGCTCGTTACGGCAATCTGGACACGCTGGAAGAGGGCTATGGTATTAACCTGATCCCCCTGGCGACCTTTGCACTAAAGACCTATGAAAATTCGGACTGCAGCGTATTTTCCATCAAATACGGGGCAGATTACGATGTCAAGGACTTAAAGCTCGACATGATGATGCACAAGGCGATCGCCATCATTCAGTTCAAGCTGGAGGGACAGCTGATCCTGGCACATCCGGAATATCACATGGATGACCGGCTGCTGCTGGATAAGATCGACTTTGAAAAAGGAACTGTCCGTATCGGAGATAAGGAATATGAAATGCTGGATTCTGATTTTCCGACTGTCGATCCGAAGGATCCGTATCGTCTGACGGCAGAGGAGGAGCAGGTAGTAGAGCGCCTGCGGCATGCCTTTGTTCATTGCGAGAAGCTCCAGAAGCATGTGCGCTTCCTGTTTGCCAAGGGCAGCATGTATAAGATCTTTAATTCCAACCTGCTCTATCATGGCTGTGTGCCGATGGACGAGGACGGAAATTTTGAACAGATCAATGTGTACGGCAAGCTTTGCAGCGGCAAAAAGCTTTACGAGGTGCTGGAAACCTATGCCCGCAAAGGATATTACTCTCAGGATAAGGAAGAACGCAGAAAAGGGCGCGATACCCTCTGGTATATCTGGGCGGGTCCGAAGTCTCCGGTATTCGGCAAGGATAAAATGGCGACCTTTGAACGATATTTCATCGCAGATAAGGAAACACATAAGGAAACGAAAAACGCTTATTATCGCCTGTATGATAACGAGGAGATTTTAAATAAGATCCTGCGGGAATTTGGACTGGATGAGCATCGTTCCCATATTATTAACGGTCATGTTCCGGTGGAGATCAAGCGTGGGGAGACGCCGATCAAATGTAACGGAAAGTTACTGATTATCGATGGCGGCTTTTCCAAGGCTTATCAGGGAAAGACTGGAATCGCAGGCTATACCCTTGTTGCCAATTCTCACGGCATGAATCTGGTGGAGCATAGGCCCTTCGTTTCCGCAGAGGATGCGATCCGAAACGAAACGGACATGGTATCGGACAATATTCTGATCGAAACGGCAAAACGAAGAATTCTTGTGGCAGATACGGATATCGGACGCGAGCTAAAGGAGAGTATCGGGCATCTGGAAAAGCTTCTGAACGCTTATCGGGATGGTATTCTGATCGAAAAAGGAATCTGACCGGACAGACGCCATATCGTCCGGGTGTTTGGTGGACTTTTTGCTCTGACAGGAGGAAGCCTGCAGAATGATGCCTGTAAGCAGCAACAGGAGGATGGGACGGATGGGATAATTGCGTTTCATGAAATTCCTCGTTTCTGGGTGGATGTTAGTTTGAAACATAAGCGTGATCACTTATGCTTCTCACAGCTATGGATCGCACGCGGTTTTTTTGGCACAAAGCGCCTGCGGAATAGGGATTAAAATGCGGGACGCAGCGGCAGTGCCTGTATGCAGTATCTGCATGAAGACGGATTTTATACCCGGCGCGAAGCAAAACGTCCGGTCGGTTGGAGCATGAACAGCGCCGCAGACAGCGGCAGAATGGGAGCATCATGGAATTAAGACCCTGTATTGACATTCATAACGGCAAGGTAAAGCAGCTGGTGGGCGGCAGCATTCAGGATCAGGGAGACTCTGCGCAGGAGAATTATATTTCCAGCCAGGATGCGGCGTGGTACGCACGCCTGTTTCAGGAAAAGGGCTTGAAAAATGGTCATGTCATCCTGTTAAACAGCAAAGACAGCGCTTATTACGAGCAGACCAGGCAGCAGGCACTTTCCGCGCTGCAGGCATATCCGGGCGGACTGCAGGTCGGTGGCGGGATCACCGCAGAAAATGCCCGGGAGTATCTGGATGCAGGTGCATCCCATGTCATTGTGACATCCTATGTATTTCGAAATGGTGATATTTCATTTGAAAATCTGAACCGCATGATGGATACTGTCGGCAAAAAGCGTCTGGTTCTGGATCTGAGCTGTCGGAAAAAAGACGGACAATATTATATCGTGACAGACCGCTGGCAGAAATTTACCGACGAGTGTGTGACAGAGGAACTGCTGGACCGGCTGCAAGGCTATGCAGATGAATTCCTGATCCATGCAGTGGATGTGGAAGGAAAGGCTTCCGGCATTGAGTGTGGTCTGGTAGAATTGCTGGGGAACTGGAACAAGATACCGGTGACTTATGCCGGCGGTATCGGAAGTTTTGAGAACTTAAAGGAACTGTCAGAGTATGGAAAGCATCATTTGAATTATACCATCGGAAGTGCACTGGATCTGTTCGGCGGCAGTATGAAGTTTGAAGATGTGCTGGCGTTTGGAAAAAAATTTGAAATCTGAGAAGAAATCAGTATAATAAACCTAATTAACAAATAAATCATACTATAACAGTAGAAATAAAGTTTGCAGAAATTTTGCAAAGCGACTGTGTTCATTAGCAAGCAGTGAAAATAAATTGCGAATGTCAGCTTTACGTTTGGATGCAAAAATGAATGGGAGGAAATGCCATGTATACAAAAAGTGATATTATGCAGATGGTGGAAGAGGAAGATGTGGAATTTATCCGTCTTCAGTTCACGGATATTTTCGGCAATATGAAAAATGTTGCCATCACCAGCAGTCAGCTGGAAAAAGCGCTGGATAACCGTTGTATGTTTGACGGTTCTTCAATTGAAGGATTTGTAGGGATCGAGGAATCCGATATGTATCTGCATCCGGATCTGGATTCTTTTACGATTTTTCCGTGGAGACCGCAGCAGGGCAAAGTAGCACGTATCATTTGTGATATTTACCGCCCGGACGGTACTCCGTTTGAGGGTGATCCGCGTTATATCCTGCGCCGTGTCGTAAAAGAGGCAGAGGATATGGGCTATGTCTTTAATGTGGGACCGGAGTGTGAATTTTTCCTGTTTAATACGGATGATAACGGATGCCCGACTACGGAGACTACCGAAAAGGCCGGCTATTTT
>ENA-OPXG01001417-OPXG01001417.1-human-gut-metagenome-genome-assembly--contig:-NODE-1417-length-11122-cov-1.310563_pt1 | contig 11122 bp, 10 predicted proteins | sample MGYA00241519_ERZ502030 | MGnify/ENA primary metagenome ERZ502030 (study PRJEB25962, sample SAMEA2041937) | human gut metagenome | biome: human gut; feature: human-associated habitat; material: faeces...
GTGTTGCTCGATGTGACAAACGGATAGGTGCCGTGGTCAATGTCAAGCATGGTGCCCTGGGCGCCTTCAAAGAGGAACTGTTTGCCGTCGGCCATCAGCTTATTGAGTGTGTGAGAAACGTCGCAGATCTTGGAAGTGATTCTCGGCGCCATGGCAAGCGTCTCGTTAATCATCTTCTCAACGTCAACAGCTTCAGCCTTGTAGAAGTTTACAAGGAGGAAGTTGATCAGTTCGCAGTTAGCGCGAACCTTGGCGGCAAAGCCTTCCGGATCGCAAAGATCTTTCACATGCAGCGCGCGTCTTGCAATCTTGTCTTCATAGGCAGGACCAATGCCGCGGCCTGTCGTACCGATCTTCTTATCGCCAAGTGCGGCTTCGCGCGCATGGTCAAGAGCGATATGGTACGGAAGAACCAGAGGGCACTGACCGGAGACAAAAATACGATCTTCGGCATCCATACCGTGAGCCTTCAAGTCGTCAATTTCCTTCAGCATCGCTTCGGGGCTGACAACCGCACCGTTGCCGATGTAGCACTTGACGTGAGGATGCATAACACCCGAGGGGATCAAACGAAGAACCGTTTTCTGGCCGTTGATCACGAGTGTGTGGCCAGCATTGTGGCCGCCGTTGAAACGGACAACGCCTTGTACGCTTTCGGTGAGCCAGTCAACGATCTTGCCTTTGCCTTCGTCGCCCCACTGAGCGCCGACAACGACTACATTTTTACTCATTTCATCCTCTTAAAAAATTAACGGTTCGACGTACGAGCCGCTACCGTCCAAACACCATTGATACAAATTAATTCTTCATCCAAGCGGAAAGATTCTTCCAGCGAAGCAACATTGTCTTCGGGAAGTTTTTCAATCACGATGTCGCCGTTTTCGCGAAGTTCACGAATGCGGGACTGCAGGGCGGCATCATCCAGCTTGTTGGGCGCCAAAATCGCATAGGGACGCTTTGTGTCCATCACGGCGATAATCTCGCGCAGGTATAACGTGAAGCCGACCGCGGGACGCTTACGTCCGAAACGCTCGCCGATATCATCGTAACGGCCGCCGCGCAGAATCGGCTGATAACGGCCGGGAATATTGACACTGAATGTTACGCCGGTGTGGTAGTTATAGCCGGCAACATCCGCAAAGTCATAGCTGACGATATCTGCGCCGGATTCACGGCCGAGCCTGCGGACTCTTTCTAAGATTTTCGGGATTTTCGGATAATCGGAAAACTCTTCAATAACTTGATTCAGGACGTCTTCCGACCCAAAGAGCATGGTCAGTCGGACCAAATCGTTCACGGTTTTCTCTTTGAGAACACCTCTGAGTTCTTCCAGTGCGGAGCGGTCTTTGTGACTCAATGCAAAGAGAATTTGTTCCTGAACTTCTGCGCTGGCCGGGTCGCTGTCCAGAATGGCTTTTACAACACCGGTGTGTCCCAAGTCCAAGAAAATATTTTCCAAGCCGAATTGACGAAGGGACTCAATGCCTAAACAAATCACTTCCCGTTCGCTTTCTACACTGGAAGAGCCGAACATTTCCACACCCGCCAAGTAGGGCTGGCGTGAAGCAAGAGGATGCAGAGGGCGAGCGTGGAGGACGCTTCCGACATAACAGAGGCGCGATACACCCGAACGATTGAGAATGTGAGCATCGATTCGAGCAACCTGAGGCGTCATATCGGCGCGGATACCCATCGTTTTTCCCGTGACCTGATCGACGATCTTGAACGTTCTGAGATCCAGATCTCCGCCCGTTCCGGTCAGAAGAGAGTCAACGTACTCCACCAAAGGAGGGCGAACGACTTCAAAACCATGGCTTGTCACCAGTTTTAGGAAAGAACTTCTAAGATGCTCTATGGCCCTCGCCTCTCGTGGAAGCATATCCGCGATATTTTCAGGTAACAGCCACACTGACATAAAGATCCTTTCTAAAAAAGCAATGAACCAGCCCAAACGAGCACCAGCCCTAAGACTACACTTTCTAACCCGATATAACGGATTTTCTCGCTAGGAAATCGTGAGATAAATCTCACGGCACGTTTCCATAAATCGGGCGCCAACATAGGTAAAAGGCCCTCAAGTACGAAGCAGAAACCCAGTACGTACAAGAAGGCCTTCATGATTTAGATCACAAAAAATTACGGTTGTTTATTCGCTTGGACTTCACCGCGGGAACTCTTGAGATAGTCAAAGAATTCGCTGCTCGGATCCACCACCATCATGTCCTGAGGTTTATTGAAGGACTGACGGTAAGCATCCAGTGAGCGATAGAACTTCGCAAATTCGGGATCTTTGCTGAATGCTTTGGCGTAGAGTTCGTTGGCCTGGGCGTCCCCGGAACCTTTAATGTTCTGAGCGTCACGATAAGCTTCCGCCAGAACAACGGTTCTCTGACGATCAGCATCGGCCTTGATCTTTTCGGCTTCAGCAGCACCCTTGGAGCGCTCTTCGCTGGCAACGCGCTTACGTTCGGCTTCCATACGGCGATAGACAGACTCGGAAATTTCCGGTGTGAAGTCGACTCGTTTGAGTCGGACATCCACAACTTCAATGCCTAAATCAGAAACACGCTTCTGCAGAGCTTCAGAGATTTCTGCCATTGCGCGAGCTCTGTCGCTGGAAGTGATGTCGTTTACCGTGCGGCGGTTCACAACCTGGTTGAGAACGTCACGAAGCAGCGCAGACATACGATCGTCCGCGGCTCGTTCGCTGCCTTGGAAAGAAACCCAGTAGCGGCGCGGATCGGAAATACGCCATCTGACGTAACTGTCGATCATCAGGTTCTTCTTTTCGCTTGTCTGGACCAAATCCGCAACCGGCGTATCGATCGTAAGAATACGTTTGTCCAAATAGACGACGTTTTGAAGCGGAGCCGGCAGCTTGACATGCAGACCGGGTGTAGAAACAACGCTCTTTAATTCACCAAGCATGAAGACCAGAGCGTATTCACGCTCGTTTACCGTGTAAAGGCAGGTTCTCGCGAGCAAGGCGCCAAAGAGAACAACAATAACTAAGGAAAGTAATTTTTTCATTTCTCTGTCCTTATCTCAAAGTACGGGATAAAAGACGGGAAGTGGGCTGACTCGCGTCCGGTGTTAAAGGCGGCTGATCTCCGCCGGGCAGATTATGCGTCTGCTGAGCAGATGAAGCAGGAACAGTCGGCTGCACAGGCGCGGCCGAAGCTGCCGGAGCCTGCGTCGGGGCGGCTCGTTTCGCCAGCTGATCCAACGGCAGGTACAAGAGATTATTGGAAGACTTGTTGTCAACCATTACCTTGGTCGTGTTGTTGAAGATCTGCTGCATGGTGTCCACATACATACGGTCGCGGGTCACCTTCGGAGCTTTCTCATACTGTGCGTAGACCTGATTGAAGCGGTTTGCGTCACCCTCTGCCTGAGAGACAACACGAGATTTGTATGCTTCAGCTTCCTGGCGAAGACGTTCAGCCAGACCGCGTGCCTTAGGCACAACGTCGTTTGCATAAGCCTCGCCTTCATTAATCTGGCGTTCGCGATCCTGGCCGGCCTTAACGGCATCGTTGAAGGCAGCCTGAACTTGTTCTGGCGGCTGAGCGTTCTGAATAGCAACAGACAGAACCTGAATGCCGGAGTGGTAGCGGTCAAGCATTTCCTGCATCAGTTTTTTAACTTCTTCTGCAATTTCCTGCTTGGACTCGAACAAAACACTGTCCATCTTCTTACGACCGACTACTTCACGCATGGCGGATTCTGCGGTCTGAACAACTGCACCCATCGGATCGCGAGTACGGAACAAGAATTCTTCAGCGCCGTTGCCCTGCTTGATTCGGTACTGAACATTGAACATCACGTCAACAATGTTCTCATCGTCCGTCAGCATGAGCGCTTCTTTAAGACGCTGTGTACCGCCTCTCAAACCGATCTCGGCCTTACGAACAGAAGAAACGTCTACTAAACCAACGTCCTGGATCGGATAAGGCAGGTGCCAGCGGAAACCGGCATTCGTGCTTTCGGTGTAACGTCCGAAAGTGGTCACAACGCCGTTCTGACCTTCCGGAACGATATAAAAGCCGGAGGCCAGCCACGCGGCCAAAGCGATAACAATGGCTGAAACAGCCATTCCGCCGGAGAATGAAGACGGAACCTTAAACTGCGGGAAAGGATTTCCACCGCCGTTTCCATTACCGCCGCCGTTGCCGAACGAATTCTGCTGATTTTTGAATTCGTGGTCTTTGCGCAGCGGAGGTTCGTCGAAGTCGTAGTCTTCGTTTTTCTGATTTTGTGCCTGAGAAGATGCTGACGGCTCTTCTTTCTGAGCATTACGATTTTGATTGCCTTTGGTGCCGCCCAACATCGAATTCAGACGATCGTTGAACTGTTTCCAAAGTTCTTCTAAATCTCCGTCATTGTTGTTCTGAGTGAAGCGGCCCGGCATTTCGTTTCTGCTCGGTTCGGCTTTTCTCGGTTCTTCATCAGTCTCTTTGGGAGGCTCTTTGATTTCATTTTCTTTCTGGGAGGAATCGTCCTCCGAGCCTTTTCGGCCCCAACGGGGGTCATTAAGCGACATTGTCGAATATTTCCTTAAAAATCACAGGACAAAGATAGGTTGTCCGGGTGAGTTAGACAAGAGAGCAGAGCATTTTAGCACTTGAAAAATAATAATATTTTTAGTGATAAGAGTTATTACATTTATCGAAATGCTCGCTGAAGGCCTTCGCTTCGAAGAAGGCCCATTCAGCACTAACGTTCAAATTCTGCGAGCCAATCCTCATTATCGGGAGTCTCTTGAGGCTCTTCCGGCTCTTTTTCTGCGATCTGACGGATGGCATCTTTAAGAAGATCGATACCTTCCCCGTTGGCGGCGCTGATGCCGACTGCTTTCGGCGTGCCGTCTTCGGCACAGGTAATAAACGGACTCTTCCCTTCCAAGTCAATCTTATTGAAAACCAGCAGCTGCGGAATATCTTTAGCTCCGATTTCTTCTAGGACTTTATTGACTTCGGCCATCTGCTCTTCTCTAGCCGGCGTTGATGAATCGACAACATGGAGCAGAAGATCGGCCTGTGCCGCTTCATCCAAGGTTGATTTGAAAGCCTCAATCAGCTGGTGCGGAAGCCCGCGAATAAAGCCGACCGTGTCACTTAATACAACTTCCACATCTCCGCCGACAAAACATCTGCGCGCAGTCGTATCCAAAGTTGCAAACAACTGATCGGCCGCATACACACCGCCTCGAGTCAGACGATTAAAGAGCGTTGACTTACCGGCGTTGGTATAGCCGACAAGCGCGACGGTCAGCACCTCGCCTCTTTGGCGAGATTTGCGTTGGGTATTGCGCTGACGCTCGAGTTTTTTAAGCTGTTCTCTTAACGCCTTGACGCGTGTTGCAATCATTCGACGGTCAAGTTCGATCTGCTTTTCACCCGGACCGCCGGTTTTAGACAAGCCGCCTCTCTGACGTTCCAAGTGCGTCCAGCCTCTGACCAAACGTGTTGACAAGTGGGTCAGTCGAGCAAGTTCAACTTGCAGCCTGCCTTCCCGGGTCTTTGCTCTCTGACGGAAAATCTCCAAAATCAGATTGGTACGGTCAAGTACTTCCAGTCCGACGGCTTTTTCGATATTGCGCTGCTGCGCGGGAGATAAAGCGACATCAAAAATCAGCGCTTTTGCCCCAGCGGCAGCCGCTTCATTTTTGATTTCTTCGATTTTGCCGCTTCCGACAAAAGTTTTAGGATCCGGACGGTCGCGTTTTGCTTCAGTCAGACCTGCAACTTGGAAGCCGCAGGATGTCGCTAATTCTGATAATTCAAGCGCCGCGTCTCGATGAATTTCGCGGCCCACAATGACAGAGACGAGCCACACCTTTCCGGGTGTCTCGTCTCCCTTTTGATATTGATAATCCACTATACGGTTTCTGCTTCTTCAGTTCCCTGCTGTTCATTGCCCAGCGGTACGGCGCGAGCCGGAACAACAGTGCTAATAGCGTGTTTATAAACCATCTGAGTTACGGTGTTGCGAAGCAGAACAACATACTGGTCGAAAGACTCGATCTGGCCCTGCAGTTTGATACCGTTCACCAAGTAGATGGAAACAGGAATACGTCCCTTACGAAGACTGTTTAAGAATGGGTCTTGTAACAATTGCCCTTTTGTCATTGTTTTTCTCCAAACGGAAAATTCCGCTCATAAATTTGACTAAATTCTAGCTGCGGCACACCGAAATTGTTCTTTGTATTAATCATTTTGGGCGCACATTTAATTCTTCTGCACTTCTATGATCGAAGGACTCTTGTTGGGCGACAACCCCCTTGAGGGAGCTGTGTTTCCGCAGCAGATTCTCTTACTACAGTAACTATTTTAGCGGTAAATGCCCTTCGGAAAGATCATTGTTAATGCTTATTTGAGGCGCACAACGAGCAGCCTCCGGCAACAAACCGCCTTACGAAAATTCCCGCGCACGGCAGGAATTTCTCGATTAAGCCTTTGGGGCGTACGGATTTTTGTTCGTTCTAAATTCAATTCGGAGCGGTGTGCCCTCGAGTTTGAACTTGTCTCTGAACCATCCTTCCAGATATCGCCGGTAGCTTTCCGGGACATCCTGAAGTGCGTTGCCGTGAACCACAATGACAGGAGGATTCTGACCGCCCTGGTGTGCGTATCTCATCTTCGGACGTCCTCCGCCGGCTCTCGGCGGCAGCTGACGAGTCGTAGCTTCAATCAAAGCACGGGTCAGCTTCGGTGTGGAGAGCTTCATGAACGCGGCTGTGTGAGCATCGTTGACGGCATTCAGCAAGTGATGCAGACCGCGCTTTTCAAGCGCGGAGATATAAACGATCTTCGCCCAGCGTAAAAAGTGAAGCTTGCGTTCAAGCTCTTCCTTCACACGGCGTCTTTCGTAATCGTCCAAGCTGTCCCATTTGTTGACACCGACAACCAAGGCACGCCCGCTTTCCAGAATGTAGCCGGCAATGTTGGCATCCTGCTCGGCAATACCGGCGTGGGCGTCTAAAAGAAGCACAACCACGTTGGAACTTTCGATCGCCTGAAGCGTCTTAATAACGGAGAACTTTTCGATTGCCTCAAACACTTTGCCTTTGCGGCGCAGGCCAGCGGTATCGATCAAGGTGTAATCGCGATCCTTATATTGGAACTCGACCTCGATGGCGTCGCGCGTAGTCCCGGGCATGTCAAAAGCGATCAGGCGATCTTCGCCGATCAGCGCATTGATCAGCGTGCTCTTGCCTGCGTTCGGACGGCCGGCGATCGCAACTTTAATCTTGTGTTTGAAATCCTCTTCCTCATCGATTTCCTTTTCGGTCGGGAAGGGTTCAAGAACCAGATCCATCAAGGCTTTAACACCTTCGCCGTGTGCTGCGGAAATGGTGTAAGGCTCGCCTAAAGCCAATTCATAGAATTCAGCTTTAGCTGTTTCTGTTAAACCTTCGGCCTTATTGACGACGAGGTAGGTTTTCTTTCCGGATTCGCGCAGGTTCTGAGCGATTCTCTGATCCTGGGGCGTTAAACCGGCGCGGCCGTCAACAAGGAACAAGACGGCATCGGATTCGGTAATGGCCAACTGCGCCTGTCCGGTCATCTCTTTGACGATGCCTTCGGTGCGGATCGGTTCAAAACCGCCCGTATCGATGACTAAGTAAGGTTTATCGCCGATACGACCGTCGCCGTAATGACGATCTCGGGTAAGCCCCGGGAAGTCCGCCACTAAAGCGTCTCTAGAACGCGTCAGGCGATTAAACAAGGTCGATTTTCCGACATTCGGACGACCAACAAGCGCAATGACTGGAACCATAATTCTTATCTATTCGACAAATAAGCGACTTCGCCTTTACTGGTTTGGAAAATAGCGCCTGCACTGAAAGGCTGTGCCTGCGTTACGATCGGACCGCTCAAACGAACGCGCGCCATTTCTTCACCGGTTCTCGGTGAAAGAAAATGAACGTAACCGTCTTCGTCACCGACAGCCACAGCGCCCGGGAAAACGACCGGTGCGGAAACTCCGCGGTACAGCATGGTCTTATTAGACCAGCGCTGCTCACCGCTTTCGCGGTAGAACGCCTGAACTTCTCCGTTGACGCTGACGGCATAAACGTTGTCTTCGTCAATAGCAGGACCGGCAACAGCGTCAATCTTCTGCGTCCATTTTGTCTGTCCGTTCGTGCTGTCAACACAGGTTACGGCGCCTTGGAAGGCGGCGGCGCAAACTAAGTTTTCGCTAAAGGCCGGGGCACCGACAACGTCAACCAGACGCTCGACTTCCGTCACACCCTTCGCTTGGGCGACCTGGAATTCAAACACCGGTTTACCGGAGGCAATATCCAAAATCACGATATGGCCGTTCGGCTGTCCGACTAACAAAAAGTTATCATGAGCCAGCATTCTTGTGGGTAAACGGACCGTCAAAGCGGGCTGACTCTTCTGATATGTCCACTGCAGTTCGCCGGAGGAAGCCTCAAATGCGGACACACGGGTGTCCATGGTGCGGGCAATGACCAGACCGTGAGAAACAACAGGCGGAGAAGCCAATTCCGTTGTCAGTTTCTTTTCCCAGCTGACCTTTCCTTCGGCATCCACGACTTCCAAATTACCGTCCCAAAGACCGACAGCTGTGACGTAGCCGTCAGAGCCGACACCGCCGGTAATGGGGCTGTCAAAAGAAACGGACCATTCGGTTTCACCGGTTCTGGCATTTAAACGCGTCAAGGTCTTGCCGCCGGCGGCAAACACCATATCGTCATATACCGCGGGAACTAAGAAGCCCTCAGCAGACGAAAGTCCTTTCGACCAAACTTCGGTCACTTCCATGCTCGGTGTGAAATTTACCAGCGGCATGGGTTCATGTTTAGGACTGGAACAAGACGAAAGCAGAACTGCTGCAGCAACGGCAGCCGCAATCTTGAGTTTTGTACTCATGAGTTATTCCTTGGGTAAAGAATTTAATTTGATTTCGATGACACCGACCAACGGATTGGTCATAGGAGCATGGCGCAAGGCGTCTTCCCAGCTTTTACGAGCGGCAGCGGCATCGCCTTTGGCAAGATAAAGGTCGCCCATACGGTCATAAACCGGAACTTCTTCGCCCTTGGCGTCTTTAACCGCGTTGAGAACTGCCAAGCCCTGATCGTATTTACCTTCATCGAGATAAACACCGGCCAAGCGGACGGAAGCAAGCGGTTTGAGTTCAGGATACTTATCAGACTCTACAATCCACTTGAGCGCTTTTTCAGCTTCTGCATATTTACCGGCGGTTTCAGCGTTATGCGCGGCAAGCAGAGCACCCATCCCGGCGTAGGTCGTCGATGCGTAGCTTTCATGAAGACGACCGGCGATCGCCTGTACGCGAGCCTCATCCTTCATATTGCTTGCCTGAATCATCTGAGCATACAGAACACCGGCGTCTGTGGATTCTTTCATCTGATACCAGCGCCAGCCTTGAAAACCGGCAGCGCACAAGCAGGCGACCGTCACAACGGTCAAAATTAGGTTGCCCCATTTCTCCCACCAAGCCTTAATCTCGGCAAGGGACTCTTGTTCTTCTAAGTCATAGGCCATGTAAAGTATCTCCCGGTCTATTTAAAGGTTCTAATTTCAATTCTTGAAAAAGAAGTAAAACGGAAGGGGACGCCGGTCCCCTCTTCTTCTTAAACGTGCTGTCCGAGGAACGAGATCGCTTCATCGATCGTGAGCGTCTTCTGTTCACCGTAACCCTCAAGGTTTTCACGAAGTGCCTTGAGACCGACCTTGCCGGCGGCGGCTTCATCAGCTCCGATCACCAGTGCATAAAGAGCCCCGGAAGCATCAGCACGCTTCATCTGGTTGCCGAACTTCATGCTGCCGCTGTGGATGATCGCGGCAATATCGGCATCTCTAAGCCTTTCTGCGGCGGAAAGTGCGTTGAGGTACAGCGCCTTATCCCAAACGACATAGACATCGCATTCTCTGGATTCGGGTTTAACACCGCATTCTTTCATCAACTCGAGCACGCGTTCAATGCCCATCGCAAAACCGCAGGCAGGAGCGTCTCGGCCTCCGAGCATTCCGATGAGCGGGTCATAACGGCCGCCGCCGCAGATCGTACCCTGCGCGCCAAGCTTATCGGTGACCCATTCGAAAACTGTGAGATTGTAGTAGTCAAGACCGCGAACCAATCTCGGGTTCACAACATAATCGATGCCTTCGGCTTTCAGAATCGCTTCTAAATCCGCAAGGAATTGTTTGGATTCTTCGCTCAAGGAGTCATAGAGCTTCGGCGCATTATTGACCAAGTCCTGCATGTCGGGGTTCTTGGTGTCGAGAATGCGAAGCGGGTTGGAATAAAGACGACGTGTCGCATCTTCATCCAGGACATCTTTGTGCGCTTCGAAGTATTTGATCAACACTTCTCTGTAGGCCTTACGATCTTCGAGCTGGCCTAAGCAGTTGAGTTCAAGACGAACGGGAGCGATTCCGAGACGCTTCCAAAGGCGGTTCAGCATTAAAAGCTGTTCGGCGTCCGTATCCGGGCCTTTGAAGCCCATTGCTTCCATACCGAACTGATGGAACTGACGATAACGGCCTCTCTGGGGACGTTCGTGACGGAACATCGGGCCCATGTACCAAAGACGCTTCGGTCCTTCGTAAAGAAGGTTGTGTTCAATACAGGCGCGAACGACAGAAGCCGTGTTTTCCGGACGCAGAGACAATTCGTCGCCGTTTAAGGAATCCACGAAGGAATACATTTCTTTTTCAACGATATCAGTCACTTCACCGATTCCGCGTTTGAACAGACGGGTCTGTTCGACGATCGGGGTACGAATATGCTGATAACCGTAGAGTTTTGCCAGAGAGGAAGCTTCTTTTTCAAAGAAGTGCCAAAGAGGGGCATCTTCCGGCAGCATGTCACTCATGCCGCGAATTGCCTGAATCTTTTCAATCGCCATTATTGTTCCTTCGCATTTTGGTAATTTTTCTGGACGTATTCTTCGATAAGCGAATGAAACTCTTCGCTCATCTTCGGCCCTTTCAGAGAACCCCATTTCTTGCCGTCGATAAAGACGGGAGAAACCGGGGCCTCGCCTGAGCCGGGCAGAGAAATACCGATGTTTGCATGACGGCTTTCTCCCGGACCGTTCACGACACAGCCCATCACCGCC
>ENA-OPXG01001421-OPXG01001421.1-human-gut-metagenome-genome-assembly--contig:-NODE-1421-length-11076-cov-1.911895_pt1 | contig 11076 bp, 7 predicted proteins | sample MGYA00241519_ERZ502030 | MGnify/ENA primary metagenome ERZ502030 (study PRJEB25962, sample SAMEA2041937) | human gut metagenome | biome: human gut; feature: human-associated habitat; material: faeces...
CCCCTGCCAATAGAGCTTGGGTTTATCATCCGTCTCATGTCGATACAACACTAGACTGTTGAGTCTTTCCAGAACTCTCGGAGTATTTAACGGATCATTGCCGGCTTTTTCCAGTCTTCTTTCAAGCATGAGCCGCAGGCACAGTGATAAGTAAGTAATAAAAACTTTTCCTTCGAGAGCGCATTCTCTGCATCTGATTCTGCGTCCTCCGCACTTATCCTTGTAATTATTAAAAGCTTTCTCGACCGTATCTTTCTGACGGTAAATGTTGAGCGCTTCCGGGGCGCTTTTCACTTCGCTGGATCCAAGTACAAAGCATCCGCAGGTCCGAGTAAAAGTTACCCAAGACTGTACGTCGAACTCGTAAAGATCTTTCGATTTGACGCCGTCCGGTTTGTCTTTTTTCTTTTTGAAGAATTTTCGGAAGTAAGGTGCATTCGGAACTTCACCTTTTTCAAGCCTTGCTTTAAAGCTCTCCACTAACTCCGCCATATTTAGGATTTCACTCGCCTCTCTCTGTTTGTCGTAATAGACGTGGATATAGAAAGGATATTGTTCCTTTCCATGCGCCCGAGTGGCGCTGTACCAATCTATTTGCTTGGTCGCGCAGTAGCATCCGATCGTGGGTGAGTAGTATTCGGGGAGGGCCAGTCTAAGCGACGGCATGAGTTGATCCACTGTTTGAGCCGCAATGGCCAGGTCAGAACGCAGGCCTGCGATAAATCCAACGTGATTTCTGAACATCATCAGGAAGTTATGTTCCGAACAAAATCCTTTGTCTAAAACCAAGTTGATCTGCTTATCTCTGAGCTGAGCTAAATCGACAAATAGATTCCTAAGCAGCGACACATCTGCAATTGAACCGTTTAGAACCTTGTAGTAAAGCGGCTCACCGTTGGTTTCGTCGATCAGGAGAGCGATTTTTATCATGGGCATTTCCGGATCTTCTTTATTGTGGCCGTAAGCAACCTTGGATAAAGTTTCCGAGTAAGAGGAGATCGAGGTGGTATCAAAGGCCCAGAAATTGTTGTTTTCTCCGCCGCAGCTGTGGTTAAGACGACGCTTCATGTATTGCTGACGCTGATCTGCGGTAATGCTTTCCAGCAACTCAGAGATTCTCTGAGAATCCAGAGGATTTCCTCCCAACTGGCTGTGGGCCGCAGTGATGTCGTAATTGGCCAGGTTCCTTTCCGGATAAATAACAAAGAACATTGCAAGGGCCAGAAGATCTTTCCAGTGGTGCGGAAAGACAGCTTTCAAGTCCCCGAGCAGACCGTCCTGCTGAGCAATCTCCTTCAATACGTAGGAAGCTCCTGCATTTAGCGGGAATGTTTTGGACAGAACGGCGTTTACACCGGCGTCGTTGACAGTCGGCAAATCAGAAGCGGCAATGAGCTTGTGATCCTCAAATTTGAATTCGATGTCTTTGTACTGCGGATTGTTGGCTAGGAACTTTCTTCCCAGCTGAACCTTTCCGTTAACCAGCTTCCCGACGGTAGTTCGGTGCTTCGAGTAAGAGCGCTGCTTTTCCTTATCCCAGGCGTTTTCATATTGATAGAGATAGTCCTGATTATTGACTCTGACTTTGATGATGTTTCGGATCGGATCCATGACAAGCCTCTTTTATAGATGGTAATATTATAATCTATGTAAGGAAGAAAAGAAAAACGCAGAACCCAATGTGGGCCTGCGTTTCGAGAGTGAATCGTTAGTTTTTGAAAATTTTAAAATCTAGATTTCAGGAATTCAGGTTTCAAATCCTGCCAAGGAATGATACGGTCCAAAGTCTCAAGGAACTTAGTTCTTCTGGCACCGCCCAGCTGCGGGGAGGTTTCTGCGAATAAATCAGCAAATGAGGGAGCTTTAATCTTCATAGTCACACTTTTCGGTAGTGTGCTAATTATATCACATCACCCACCTTTTGTGCAGAGGTTCCTTAGTTCTTCGTTCAAGGGAATAAGACTTAAAAATCAAGGCTCCATGGCAACAGTCTCTTTATTAAATTTCATTCATTGAAGAAAACTCTGTTCCTCGGAAAGAAGGTCACCGAACCTCGAAACATCGAATACAAAAACCGACCCATTTCTTCCCCTTTTTTAAAGTTTTAAAAATTGTTGTTGTAATAAGAGAGACCAATCTCCTGTTTTTGATCTTTGGTTTTTGTTTCTAATTGACTCTAAAGAATAATGAGAAATACGATGGCCGTGGGCAGATAATTATCGAGCGTGGGCAATTTTTTAAGACTTACTTACTTAATGACATGGAACCCCTTTGCTCCCTACTAGACATAGGGCAGAATCAAAGGAAGAAAGTCTTTAAAAAAGGTGAAATCATGTCAATCAAAAGAATACTTGTAAATACGATCGACATAGACCTCGAATATGAAGTTATCGGCATTGATTTAGCTAAGAATTGTGTCAGCGCTATTCTGCTGACAACTGATGGTGAAATTTTCGGCATTGATCGCCTTGACTACCAAGAGCTTGAAAAAAGTGCTCAGGAACTCAGCCCCACCATATTCGCAATGGAGCCTTGTACAGAAATGAATTACATGGTTCAAAAATTGGAAGATTGGGGACATCACTGCATCGTTATCAGTGGAAAGAATGTAAAAGATTACGTTGAATCTCATTTTTCAAATCAAAAAACCGACTTAAACGACGCACAGGCACTGGCTTTTCTAACCAAAGATACTCAGCTGCGAACGGTTAAAGCCAAAGATCCAGAGCAGCTTAAGTACGCCAGCTTAACAACCTTGCGGGAACAATATGTGAAGCAGTTAGGCAAACCATGGTGTCTTTAAAGGGTATTTGCCAAGTGTGGGGATTGAGCATTTCCAAAGGAATCTCCGGAAAAGCCAGATTGAAAGATATGATTGAAAACCATGCGGCCTTCCCGGCAGAATTAAGGACGGCACTTGTTGGTATGGTTGCACATGCTCAGGCAGTCCAAAAAGATTTAAAGAGCGTCACAAAAATCTTAGAAGAGTTAGCGAAGAAGGACAAAGCTTGTCAACTAATTCAAACAGTACCAGGACTAGGCACTATCTGTAGTTGCCGCCTCAGAGCCACTGTGGGGGACATCAAAAGGTTCAAACATCCTAAAGACTTTCCTGCCTATTACGGCTTAGTTCCGAGAAGCATGGCAACTGGTCATAACGAGAAGAAAGGGAAAATCACCCATCGGGGAGATAAAACCATGAGGTCCCTAATGGTGCAGGGAGCCGGAATCGTGATCAACCAGGCTACTAAAGGTAACTTGAACTCCAAACAGTTGACAAAGTGGATTTTAAAGAAACAAAAAGAGAAAATGCCGTGGGGAAAACTGGTATGTGCCGTTGCGGCTAAGCTTTTACGAATTGTTAGAGCCATCCTTATCAGCGGTAAACCATACAACCCAAAAATAGCAGGGGTTGCAAAATGTTCATTACCAAAAGCATCCTAAAAATTTAACTTACAGTTCGGGCAAAATCGACTACAACCCAGCATGAGAAAGCCAAAAGGCCCGTTCCACAGCCTAAGCGCCGAATTTGGAACCAACCATATTTCTTTATGAGGCAAGAACGGACTGCTTTGGAAGTTCATGGTAGGCAAATAGAATTCAATAGGGTTCTTAAGACAGCCTGGAGAGATTTTTAAATTAGCCTCTTCTGTATGTTTGGCGGTGGCCTCTTTTAACCCGGACAACTTAAGTATAAAAATCTAATCAGTATGAGTCTTGCTTCGCAAGACTAAGGATATTTTTACTTCAAAGTACTTGACAGCTATCGGGGTTCCAGAGATATACGGCGCTGGCCATGACCAAGCACATTTTAAAATTATGGAGCGTGGGCACCTGACTTCGTAAAGTGGGTGCCCATCTCTTCTTAGTTAACTCCTGTTCTTATCGAAGGTCCTAGCATCTCGATTCTGATGACTCTGCCAAGGAACCTGTCCATGATTGCATCAGAGAATGTCGGATCGTCTATATAACCGGCCCATTTTTTTAAACCCTTTGCACCGTCATTGGCGAAATCTTCTCCACGATCTCCAATTCGACGAGTTTGTCTGCCAGAAGCCTAACCGTCCATCGAGTTCGGCCTTCAGGAGGTTCGCTGCAGGCAAGCTGGGTTAACTTGGCCTCGAAAGCGCCGTCAAAAATCACGGGTCTTTTACTTTTTCCCGTGAGTTTGGGGCCGATGATGGAATCCAAACCTTGAGAAACGAATTTTTCTTTTAAGTGATTTAGCGTACGTTCAGACAAGCCGACAGCCCTTGAAGTTTGATTGACCGTCCAATGCTCTGTGGTGTGAGGGCCTTTATCTAAAAGTAAAAGAGCCCTTGCAAAAAGCACGATTTTGGCTGATCTTGAGCCGGTGCTGCTGATTTTTTGAAGCTCTTCAACTTCCTCTTTGGTTAAGGTAACTCTGAATTGAGGTGACATAACGAAGCTCCTATTTTCTTCATTTTATCACCTCATAAAAACGAACTAATTAAAGTTACAAAATACTAGTAACTTGGTGAAGAAAATTCGTCGTGGACGAAGTCTAGATGTAAGTCCGTGGGGCCGCATATATGTGATAATTTTTGTTGTCATTTTCAAAAGAGGTGTGGCTCTGAATTGACCAACGGTTAGTGATTCTTGGTAGAATTTTCCTCCATAGCACGGCAGGCGGTAGTCAACCCCTCCACTTCTCTAAAAAGAACTATTCTTCCCTCTATACCCCTTAAATAGAAAAGCGTTAAGGATTTCGTGTGTTTGGAGGTGGTTTGCTTACTTTATTAAACCGTAATGTACACGTTCTTAGTTTCGGCGCTGATAGAATTAAAAAATTATTCCTTTTGGGAAAAGTCCTTTTAAGACTGGCGACTTTGCATTCCTAATAACTTTGGATTTAACTGGAAAATTATGAAAAAAGAAAGAATTACCCTCTGTGTGTTTTATGATCCAAGAGGCGAATTAAAGGATTATGAGAAGGTTTATTTAGAGGGTTTGTTGCAAATATCTACCAGAGTGATCGTGATTGCAAATGGAAGAATTAACATTGATGCTCAGACTTACCTCCAAGAAAAAAATATAGATCTTCTTCAAAGAGAAAATCACGGGCTAGACTTTGCCGCTTGGAAAACGGCCATAATGTCCGTAGGTTGGAAAGAAGTCAGTAGTTATAAAAATTTGCTTATTACAAATTTTACAAGTTATGGTCCAATTTTTCCACTGGAAGAGCTGATAACTACAATGAAAGGGAGGGTCTGTGATTTTTGGGGAATTAATCGGCACCCTAAGCAGGAGAATGTGCTTATTATTCCAGGAGATACGGATAGTTTTGTGCGAGAACATATTCAAAGTTACTTTATAAATTTCAAACAAAATATCTTACTTAGCCTTACGTTCCAGAATTTTTGGAATAACTTAATTCCTGCCGCTTCCTATCAGGAAGAAGTAGGTAAACACGAGAGTCGCCTGACAGGGATATTGGAGGAGGCAGGCTTTATCTCAGATTGTTATATGAATCCTCAAAAGTATTTTCCTAGTCAAGCGAACGCGAGTCTTTATCAAGCAGACATTCAACTTTTAGAAGATAGAAATCCATTAGTCAAGAGAAAGCTTTTTTCCCTATCCCCTCTATATTGGTCTGATGGCTACAGAACAGGGAGGCAACCTAAGGTCGTTTTCGATTACCTTAAGAAAAATTATAAGAATTTTGACACTGTTTTGAAAGACATAACTCAGACTGTAAAAATGTCTGATCTACATACAATCCTTGGCCAAACTTATTTAATTGATAAGGATAAATCCGCCTTCGAGACTGATATGTCTTCAGTGGCCTTTATTTATTTTGTGTTTTACGAGGATTTAATTGAGCAAACATTAACAAATCTCAAGAAGTTACCATTGAACGCGAATTTATTCTTCCTAAGTGCAGAAGATAAATTACTGAATGCATATTCAGACGCAGTGGGCAGGCTCGGCTTTATTAATGTTAAGACCAAGTTAATTAAAGCCAGAGGTAGGGATGTCTCTGCTCTTTTGGTTGGAGCACGGGAACTTTTTAATCAATTTGAATTTATTTGTTTCCTCCATGACAAGAAAACTTCTCAGGCTGGCTTTTTGACGGGTACAGAGTATGCATATCATAATTTTACTTGCACAATAGCTAGCGAGAGCTACGTGAAAAACGTCTTGCAAGTCTTTTCTGAGAATCCTGAGGTCGGAATCCTAGAGCCGCCGAGTTTTGGCATTGGAAATGAAATGGGTAGAAATCTAAAAGGGGTAAAAAGTCTAAGGAATATTTATAGGGTTAATTGTCCATTAGATGATTCTCCTGTTGCTCCGTTTGGCACTATGTTTTGGCTAAGAAGTTCAGCTTTTTTACCGGTTATTGAAAGGGTAAACTTGACCTACAGAGACTTTCCTTCAGAGCCAATAGAAACAGACGGAACCATACTTCATGCATTTGAGAGGTTTTATCCTACTATGGCGCAAGACTCCGGTTTTTTAACAGGTTGGATCGCGCCCAAAGAGTATTACGCTTATTTTTCAAGTAAGTATCTTTATCAATTTAGGCTTACCCAAGATGCACTAAATTCTCGATTCGGACTGAACTTAATTGGATATCAATTATCATTGTTAATTGATTCTTCATCAGGTTGTCTAAAAAAAAATATAAATAAACAAACAAAATACAAGAGGGTAATAAAGCATGTTGGAAGAAGGCTACTTTGTGTAAAAAGAAGATTTTTTCCAAATTTAAAGTTGCCTCGTACTAAAAAACTTTTGAAGGCAATTTTGTTGAATGAATAAACGCCTTAGGCATATCGTGCTACTTAATATTGAAGATACTGAAATGAAAATAGCAGTTTTTGGGAAAAATAGTTTGCTTGCATCGACATTAACGGATCCAAGCGGCAAGCTAGACTACACTTTCTTTAGGCATAATGAAATAGAGGAAGTGTCAGGGCTGCTAAAATCTTTCGATTGGGTTGTGAATTTTGCCATTTCTCCCACTTTCTATAGTGAAATTCTCCCAATTTCGCAAACCATTGATTATCAAATCAGTGAGGCAGTCAAGGGCTCTAAAACAAAGTTTGTATTTATTAGCTCTCGAAAGGTATACAAAAGGAAAGAAGGATTGAATATTTACTCTGAAGAGGATGAGTTAGAGGGTTTGGAGCCTTATTCAATAAATAAAATAAATCAGGAAAAGTATTTAACAGAAGTCCTAAATGAAAAACTTTTGATTTTGAGGGTTCCAAATATAATCGCAAGACCGAAAGTTATCATAGGGAAAAATAATTCAACTTTTTCAGCATGGCTTTGTAATCAACTTCTGAGATTTCGCCAAGTTGAGTTAGAAAGACCTCATGAGAGGAAAGACTTTATTTCATTGCCATTTTTTAACCAATCATTACATAGATTGCTTGAGAATGATGCTTCTGGAATATACAACGTCTCCTCGGGTAAAGCGTTTGAAGCTTATGGTCTAGTGACGAGGTACACAGGCGGTCAGGTAGTAGTTAACACAGTGCGGAGTTTCACTGCCACCCGAGATGATTTTATTTTATCCAACGAGAAATTAGCAAGGGATTTTAATTTATCTCTTTCAGAAAAAGAATTTTTTGGATATGTTGACCTTTGCGCTGCTGAACTAAAGGAGCTAATGGAGGGTTTGTCGCCTAAGCATCTTATTGTAAATAAAGAGCCCTAACAGTCTTTTAGAGTATCAGATTATGAATCAACAAGAGCGGATATTAGTGACCGGTGCCTCTGGTTATATTGGAAAGAATTTTGTAAGAAACACATTGGAAATTTGGAATGAGAGAGGACTGACATCAAAAGATGTTTTAATGATTTTAAGTTGTTCACCTGGAAAAGAAGTAAATATCCAAGACTCTAGGGTTATTCAAACGTTCCAACCGATTTTCTCTAGAACCGAAAATTTATATACGAGCCTTGGTTCCCCAACTTCATGTATTCATTTGGCATGGAAGGATGGTTTTCGCCATAATTCTGACGCCCACATGAAGTATCTTTCGGACCATGTGGGTTTTTGTACTCACCTTATGAGAAATGGTATCAAAAGGATGGTGGTGTTGGGTACGATGCATGAAATCGGCTATTGGAAAGGAATGGTAGATGAAAATACTCCATGCTCACCCCTAACACAGTACGGTATTGCAAAAAACGCTCTAAGACAGAGTTTATTAATCTCAGCCAGAGAGTTTAATTGCAAGTTTCATTGGTTGAGGGCGTTTTACATAACTGGGGAGGAAAAAATGGGGTGTAATGTATTTTCTAAGATACTAGAGGCAAGTGAAAGAGGTGAGAAAACTTTCCCATTCACTTCGGGATTGAATAAATATGATTTTGTGGATATAAATGAACTCTCAAGAATGATCCTGGCCGCAACATTTTCTGACAGCCAAAAACAAATTATTAATGTGTGCTCAGGAAAACCAATTGCATTAGCAGACAAAGTAGAAGCTTTTATAGCAGAAAAGAAACTTCCTATTACCCTCCTCTACGGCCATTTCCCAGACAGAAAATACGATAGTCCTGAGATTTGGGGCGATCCAACCGAAATTAGACATATCATGTTAACTAGCAAGAACTTATTGGGATAAGAGAAAGAATTTCAAATTGACGAAAGATAGAACCTAAAAATATCGAGATCTCATACAGTCGAATGAGAACTCAGTTTTTTCCTTACCTTTTGTGACCTAAATCTCGGCGAATAAATATAAATACATATGAGCCGAGATTTAAGTTGAGGATAAGACAGTTAATGGGATGTTATTTTTCTTAGAATTCTTCTTACAATTTTGCTAAGAACAGGATAACGAAAGAGGCGTTGCTTCAGTATGTTTTTTATTATAAAAAAGATCCTATGCCTATAAGAGAGCCTTATACAGAAATAAAGTAAATTGTTATAAAGAAGTGGAAGAAGTGAACTATCAATAATCCTAGCGGTGTAAAAACCTGATAGCTTTGCAATCAAAGGATAGCTTCTCTCCATTGCGTGAAGTATAGTCCCGTCAAAAGTTTTGATAGGTTCTACAGGAAAATCTTCTATGGATAATCTTGAATTCAATAGAGTGGAGAATGCATCAGTCCGGGCCCAAAACATTCCTCCAAAAGGAGCGGAGAAAACATCTATCTGACCACGGTTGAATAAATTTCCGGCGAAAAATTTGTTGTTTAGCAAGGAAATTGAAATACGATTTCGACCTAGCGGTTTATATGCAGCAGGTATGAAGTTCCCAAAAAAGGGGAGAGGTGGTACTAGAAGACCTAGGAGAGGATTGTCTTCAAACAGTCCTAAAATTTCCAAGATCGCCGACTGAGATGAACATAAATTTTGTTCACAATGCCTCATGAATTCCATACCTTGAAGAGCAGGCCTGGCATGCGAAGTCTTTTTATCGTGTAATGCGCAAACATATCGGTACTTCTTCCAAACATCCTTGCAAGTAATAAAAAAAGCAGCCTCATTTCTTCCCTTGTTTTCCTGAAGCCGGTACTCAACGTTTGATAGACGATTTATTAACTTGTCTTCATAAGAATGAAGAACGCCCTCGTTCGAGGAAACAATGTAGATATCTGCAATAAGATTAAATCTAATAAGAATGTTGCAAATATAATCAATTGTGTCTTTATAGAAGACAAAGCAGATAACAGCGGTTTTTGGAGACGAAGTTCTCCTTTCGTTGGTATTATTGTTATTGACAAAATAATTCAATTGAAGTGTTTGAATTAGTTGAGAAGGTGTACTTGTTTTGATAAGTGCTTTTAGTATTTGGTTGTAATGGCCGCCATTTTGCCGGATATAGTTCATAGCGTCCCTGGGTCTGCTACCGCTGGAGACGGAGAGGTAAAGACTATAATTTTCGGTGAAGACCTTCTTTTTTATGAAAGGAGAGCCTGATGACAACAATTCAACGGGATAGTAAAAAGAAGGATTTAAATCCTTAGATGGTAGAGTTGAGGCTTCTACAATTGCTCTACATTTAAATCCCATATCAAGATAAAAATTCGTAAGCCGGATCTCTCCAAGGTCTACAGCATCCTTCCAGCTTCGCAGTCTTGGCAAAGATATCCAAAAAGAGATAAAAGAATCCCAATTTTTCAGGATGCTTCTTTTGAATACAAGAAAATAAGACTGAAGGTGAAAATCTATGATTTGGTCTCTAAAAGAAGTAACTCCCCAAACATCGGCTGCCTCATCCATCCTCTCGAGAAGTGCTCCCAAGCGATCGAAAGCTAAAAAACAAGAAGAATTGCAAAGGATTAGGTTCTTAGCATTTTTAATTTCGTCCTCTAGATATTCTATACCTTCTTTCCAGCCCCAAAAATCAAAACCATTATTTTCTCGTTGCAAAAAGCTAACACCCATTGCATTTAGAGTAGATATGTGCTCGATGTCTAATTTAGAATTAGATACGAATAACACCTCTTCAGCGACGCTAAGAAGTTCATTGACGTAGTTCAACGTATTCTCATCAAGAGAATTACTTTGACTCCAATAAACGTAGATTGCAATGTTTCCAACTTTTGTGAGTTTTTTTTTTGCATTTAAATTTTTGTATTCAGGAGTAATTGAAAGAATGGTTAGTTTATGATTAACCAAAATAATTTTTGCAGATGTCCTTCACGGGTCCGTCCATCAGGATGCTGCCATGTTCGAGCCATATTGCCCTTTCACAACACCTTTCAACCAATTCACGAGAATGGGTTGCTATAACTAGAATGTTGCTTCTGTTAACTAATTCATTCAAGCGTTTCTCAGCTTTGCTCTGGAAGCCAAGATCGCCTACAGATAACCATTCATCCATCAAAAGAATATCAGGTGAAATCATAGTAGAGACAGCAAAAGCTAAACGCATATGCATGCCTGTCGAGTAGGTTCTCACCGGCATGTTTATGAAAGCTCCTAACTCTGAAAATTCAATGATATTTTCTAATTCTTGTTCAATTTTTTTCTTTGGTATACCCAGTAGAGCTCCACGAAGAAATATGTTTTCGAGTCCTGTAACTTCAGAATCGATCCCTAGAGATATGTCGATCAAAGAGCCAACTTTGCCTCTAACTTCTGCTCTT
>ENA-OPXG01001425-OPXG01001425.1-human-gut-metagenome-genome-assembly--contig:-NODE-1425-length-11045-cov-2.423112_pt1 | contig 11045 bp, 8 predicted proteins | sample MGYA00241519_ERZ502030 | MGnify/ENA primary metagenome ERZ502030 (study PRJEB25962, sample SAMEA2041937) | human gut metagenome | biome: human gut; feature: human-associated habitat; material: faeces...
GCAAGCCGTTATCGAGGAAGTACGCCGCAATCTGGCCGGATTGCAGAGTAACGAACCGCTTGTCACTGTATCGCTCATCGGATACAATGAGGAAAAACATCTGCTCGCCTGTCTCTGGTCGTTGAGCGAGATGCAATGTAAATATCCTGTAGAAATCATTGGTGTGGACAACGAATCGAAGGATCGCACAGCAGAGATTTACGAGGCTTGCGGTGTGCCCTATTTCACGGAAACGCAACATAGTTGTGGTTTTGCCCGTCTTTGCGGACTGAACCATGCCCGTGGAAAATATCATATCAATATTGATTCTGACACGATGTATCCGGCAAAGTATGTGGAAACAATGGTGGATGCACTCGAAAAGCCGGGTGTAGTGGCTGTCAGCTCGCTTTGGAGTTATATTCCCGACAAGGATCATTCTTGGATGGGGCTGAAAATCTATGAGGCTGCACGCGACTTGCATTTATGGTTGCAGTCTTTCAAGCGTCCGGAGCTTAGTGTGCGAGGATTGGTATTTGCTTACCGGACGGAGTATGCGAGGAAAACGGGAATCCGTACGGATATTATCCGCGGCGAAGACGGGTATCTGGCTTTGCAGCTCAAGCAATTTGGAAAGATTGCATTTGTACGGAAAAGATGTGCGCGTGCTGTGACGGGGTATGGGACGGTAGGAGCCGACGGAACTCTGTTCAATAGTTTCAAGGTGCGTGTCGTCAGCAGATTGAAAGGAATCGGAGGACTTTTTACCAAGAAAAAGGAATATAAGGATGAGGAGAGTAATCTCGTAAAAAAGAAGTAAGAAAGGAAAGCCTATGTGCAAGAATCTCAATATCGGTATCGTTTTATTTTTAATTCTTAGCCTGATTATGTCGGGCTGTGTACGCAAATTGAATCTATATCAAGGAGATAAAGATGGGGATGAAAATAAGGATAATGGAAAGAGGCGGGATGTTATCTGCGAAACGGAATTCATATACCCTTTCGGTAATGAAACAACCGATAAAGAAATAGAAATAACCATTCATTTGAAAGCAGACAGACAGGTAGGATATCTGTATACGGAAATACCAACATTGAAATATAACAAAGATTGGCTGTTTCTTATGACACAGGACGACTGTATGCATTCAGCCTTTTCGTATACATGGGCTGCCATTCATGGGAAACCCTTATCTTATATTTACTACTGTGATCTGGCTCATCTGCAAAACGGTGATTTGCCTCCTGATTATTATTCATTGGGAAAAACATTAGCTACCACCAATGGTACCGGACAGGAAGTGCGCTTCTCTTTTGGAACTACCGTGGCTGCCGATGATGATTTAATGAACACAAAAACATGGGTACAAAATGGATATACAAGAGATTATTTTCGCTTTTATAAAAAAACAATGTTAGTATGGGGCAACTTGCAGGAAATGATGAACTACGGAGTAAGTATTGCTTTCCATGACTTGAATCTACCTGACGAAGATAAAACAGAAGATAAGTTACTGGCACAATTTCCTGTTGCTCAAAGCATGATACGTGAGAAACTGAATAATCGAATTTGTAAAATGCTGGCAGAACCTAATGGAGACAAAAATTATATCAAAGCGGCTTTGAGATATGATAAAATCAGAACACTGTGTGCACAAAGTGGAGCAACAAAACTCTATCCATTTCAGGAGAAAAGAGATATTGAACAAGTAGTGATCGAAAGAGCTTTCTATGACCCACCCCAGGGTAGCGGGCTAACAAATCCGGATATGATTAAGGCGGCTATTCTCAAGGAACTGGAGCTCCCGAAAGAAGACCGGGCAGCTATCTCTATAGGTGCTCATAATACAGATACCGGCTGGGTGGACTTCCTGAAATGGCTCAACGATACATACGGACGGGATGGTGACGACTCAATGTGGTTTACCAACCAAGAGGAATATTATGAGTATTATTATTACCGCCTACACAGCAAACCGGAAATCCAACAAACAGATACGCACACGTGGAAACTGACGCTAAATCTGAATGGGGAGGATTCCGCTCCTTTCTATTATCCTTCTGTGACTGTAAATATTCTGGGACTTAAAATGGAGGACATTGAAAGCATAGAATCAAATGAAGATGTTACAGGACTCTCTTATGGTGACCATAAAGATATTTTTATGCTAAACATCGACTGCCGGAAATACCTGGCGGAACACGCCGAGAATTTCGTGAAACGATATGAAGCGAATCCGACAGATGTTTCTGCCAAAGCGGACGCCAACTACTTTGTGAATATGCTGAAAGAATCGGATAAAAAGACGGAGTTGAAGAAACGAGCCGAATAAGATGAAATAAGAGGCTAATGAGAGCTGAATGTAAACGATACAAGAAAAATAAATAAATATAGCTATGAACGAAACCATTTCCCTTTGTCTTGAAATTATTTTCTGGCTTGCCCTGTTCGTTGTGTTCTACACCTATTTGGGCTACGGAATTGTGCTTTATATTCTTGTCAAGTTGAAAGAGCTTTTCGTGAAGCCTGTGAAGCGTTCGTTGCCGGCATCGGACGCAGATCTGCCGGAAGTTACCCTCTTCATTACGGCATTCAACGAAGAAGATGTAGTGGACGAAAAGATGGAAAACAGTCTTGAGCTGGATTACCCTGCGGACAAGCTGCACATCGTATGGGTGACGGACGGAAGCAACGACGGTACGAACGAACGACTGCAGACCCGTTGGCAGGGAAAAGCGACCGTATATTTCCAACCGCTCCGGCAAGGTAAGACGGCTGCAATGACACGTGGAATGACGTTAGTGGACACTCCGCTCGTTGTCTTTACGGATGCCAACACGATGGTGAACCGGGAGGCCATACGGGAAATCGTGCTTGCTTTTCAGGATCCGAAAGTGGGCTGCGTGGCTGGTGAAAAACGGATTGCCGTGCAAACCAAAGACGGGGCGGCTGCCGGTGGTGAAGGTATTTACTGGAAATACGAATCAACCCTGAAAGCACTTGATGCACGACTCTACTCTGCCGTAGGGGCAGCAGGCGAACTGTTTGCCGTGCGTAACGAGCTATTCGAAGCGATGGAACCGGATACGTTGCTCGACGATTTTATTCTTTCACTCCGGATCACAATGAAAGGTTATACTATCGCTTATTGTACGAATGCTTATGCCATCGAAAGTGGTTCGGCAGATATGCGAGAAGAAGAAAAACGGAAAGTGCGCATTGCTGCGGGAGGATTGCAGTCTATCTGGCGGCTTCGTCCGTTGCTGAATCCTTTCCGTTACGGGATACTTAGCTTTCAATATACGTCGCACCGGGTATTGCGATGGTCTATTACTCCGTTCCTGTTGTTTGCCCTCCTCCCACTGAATATTGCGATTCTGCTGTTGGGCGGTTCCACGATCTTTTACGGAGTGCTGCTTGCCATGCAGGTTCTTTTTTACGGGTTAGGATATGGGGGATATTACCTATCTACGAAACAGATAAAAAACAAGTTGCTCTTTATCCCCTACTACTTTTTATTCATGAATATCAATGTGCTGAAAGGCATTCGCTATCTCAAGAAGAAAAAAGGAAGCGGAGCCTGGGAGAAGGCGAGGCGTGCCGAAAAGTAAGAACAAATAAAAAAACAGACATGGACAGAATATTACATGATGCGAATAACGCACAAAGAATATTGAAACTGACGGCAGATACAATGCTATTGGTTGACAGGCATGGCGTCTGCGTAGACATTGAGCCTCATTGTGATCTATGGTTTCTGCAAGAGGATATACTTTTAGGAAAAAATGTATTTGAGCTTTTACCGGAATATACAAGAGAGAGGGTGATACCCATCTTTCAGATTGTACTCGAAGAGCAGCGAAGCATCAGCAAGAACTTCAAGCTGGTACTGAATGATGAAATTTTCTACTTCAAATGTCTCATGTTTCCGTATGACGGCATGGTGCTTTGCCAATATCGTGACATCACGCAAAGAAGTAACGTGAAACGTCAGTTGGAGCAGGCGAATCTTACTCTAAGGGCCATCCAGAAGGTTGCCCAGATAGGACAATGGACATATAATACGAATCAGAACGTTTTCCATTATTTGGGTTATACAGGCGTTTTGTGTGAGGAAAGTGTGCAGAATCTCGCCATTGAAAAATATGTGGAGCTGATTGTAGAAGAAGACCGTCAGAGTTTCAGGGAATGGTGTCGCATGAACGGGAAGGAACTCAACATGGAGAGCATCAGCTATCGTGTGCGCCTGAACGGGGAAATCTTCTATATGCGTATCCAGACTTATCTGCGTGAAGAGTGCTCCGACGGTAGTTTCAACATCGAAGGGTATATTCAGAACATCACGGACATACAGCATCGCCGAAATGACATCAACACGCTGACGCACGCTATCAACAATGCCAAAGAAAGTATCTTTGCCGCCAAGCCCGATGGCACGATCATCTTCGCCAACCGTCGTTTCCTGCACAATCATGGTATTCCCGAAAGTGAGGATATTAGTCAGTTGAAAATCTACAACATCGCCGCAGATATGCCTACGCAAGAGGCTTGGGACAAACGCTGCAAAGATGTCATACATGGTGGCAGCAGTAACTTTATGGCTCACCACCCGTCGAAAATCAATAGAGAGATATTGGCTTACGAATGTACAATGTACAACGTTACCAATGATTCCGGTGAAGAGAGTTACTGGTCGTTTGCCCATGATATTTCCGAACGGATCCGGTATGAGGCCCAAATCAAACGGCTGAACCAAATCATGGATACGACGATCAACAATCTCCCCGCGGGGATTGTTGTAAAGGAGATCAATAATGATTTCCGGTACATTTACCGGAATCGGGAGGCTTACAACCGTGATCTTTACAAGAACGATCCTGTCGGCAAGAATGACTTCGATTTCTATCCGCCTATCGTGGCCGAGAAGAAGAGACAGGAGGATATTCAAGTGGCCACCAGCGGAAAAGGTATGCACTGGACGGTGGAAGGAAAGGACCGGAACGGAAACCTGATTATCCTCGACAAGCGGAAGATCCGGGTGGACGGAGACGAATTGTCTTCGCCTATGATCGTCAGTATCGAATGGGATGTCACGGAACTGGAAATGATGAAGCGGGAGCTACTGTCTTCGAAGGAAAAAGCGGAAATGTCTGATAGTTTGAAATCGGCTTTCCTTGCCAATATGAGTCATGAGATACGTACTCCGCTGAATGCTATTGTGGGGTTCTCGCATCTCATTGCCGAAAGTGATGATGCGGAAGAACGAAAGACGTACTACAACATCGTAAACGCGAACAACGAGCGTCTTTTGCAACTCATCAACGAGATTCTCGATCTCTCGAAGATTGAATCGGGGACTATTGAGTTTTCTTTCGGACCTGCCAGTCTACATAATCTCTGCCGGGAAGTGCACGATGCGCATATATTCCGTACTCCGCAGGGAGTGAGTCTTGTCTATGAGCCTTCGGACGAGAGTCTGGTGATTGAAACGGACAAGAACCGGGTGTTCCAGGTGATTTCGAATCTGATTGGGAATGCTGTTAAGTTTACGAAAGAAGGAAGTATCTGTTATGGTTACAAGCTGGTGGATAACCAGATTGTTTTCCACGTAACGGATACAGGAACGGGAATTGAACCGGAGAAAGTGGGACGTGTGTTCGAACGTTTTGCCAAGCTGAACAATCATGCACAGGGCACTGGATTGGGATTATCTATCTGTAAATCTATCGTTGAGCGTCTCGGGGGCAAGATTTCCGTCAGCTCCGAATTTGGTAAAGGAACGACGTTTACATTTACTTTGCCGTATACGGTTGCAGAATCTGTGAGCGTAGATTCGGAGAAAAAGAATGGTGATGAGACGAGCGGAGGTATGAGCAGTGCTGTAAATACACGGCATGCCTGTATTTTGGTTGCCGAAGATACGGACAGTAACTTTGATTTATTGGAGGCTATCTTAGGTAAGGAGCACCGGATTATACGTGCACATGACGGAATGGAGGTTGTCACGATGTTCGATGAGGTGAAACCTGATCTTATCCTGATGGATATCAAGATGCCGAATTTGGATGGATTGGAGGCTACGAAGATCATTCGGGAGCTGTCTGCCACTGTGCCTATCATTGCTCAAAGTGCCTTTGCCTATGAGCAGGACCGGAAAGCGGCGAAGGAGGCCGGATGCAACGATTTTATAGCTAAACCGATAGTGGATGATAAGCTGAAAGCTATGATTCATAAATGGCTGTCGCCTCCGTAAAAAGGCACATATTGTAGAGTACATATTATATAGAAAACGATTTAATAGTGATATAATTACCCAATAATTCAGATTAGATGAAAGCCTTTTACAGACTGTTTTATTACATATCCATCGTGCTGACCAGTATTTTGGCAGGAGTTACCATTGCGGGCGCCTTCGTAGGTAATACCGCACCGGATAGTTTCAAATTTATGCCTTTCATCGGTTTGATATTACCGATACTTTTGTTGGCTAATCTTGCTTCTGTCATTTACTGGACGATCCGTTGGCGGTGTTGGGTTTTCATCCCTCTGATTGCTATATTTAGTAACTGGAGCTATATTAGTTGTGTGATTCAATCTCCTTTTTTCAGCCCGGCTTCGGCTCCAATGGTCAAAATGAACGCGTATACTCCTGGTATTCTAACTGTTGCTACTTACAACGTTGATGCTTTTAATCATGAGCATACCGGTTATTCATGCAAAGAGATAGCCTCTTACATGAGAAATCTGCAAGCAGATATTCTCTGTTTTCAGGAGTTTGGCATTAACGATGAGTTTGGTGTAGACAGTATAGCTGCGGTTCTTTCTGATTGGCCGTATCATTTTATTCCTATTTCTCCCGAGGGAAAACATTTGTTGCAGCTGGCTGTTTTCAGCCGCTACCCCATCAAGGAGGAGAATCTTATCGTCTATCCTGATTCGAAAAATTGCAGTCTTTGGTGTGATATTGAGATTAATGGCCGTACTATCCGCCTGTTCAACAATCATCTCCAAACAACGGAAGTAAGCCAGAACAAGCGTAAACTGGAAAAGGGACTCCGCACGGATGATTCTCAAAGGGTGGAGCGTGCTGCTGTGGGATTGATTGACGGATTGCATGAGAATTTCCGGAAACGTGCCGCACAAGCTGATATCCTAAAGCAACTGATAACTGCCTCCCCCTATCCTACTATCGTCTGCGGTGACTTTAACTCTCTGCCGTCTTCGTATGTTTATCACACTGTAAAAGGTGATAAGTTGCAGGATGGTTTTCAGACGAGCGGCCATGGGTATATGTATACTTTCAAGTTTTTCAAGCATCTGTTAAGAATCGACTATATTCTCCATTCACCGGAACTGAATAGTACGGATTACTTCTCTCCGGATCTTACTTATAGCGATCATAATCCGGTGGTGATGAGGGTGAAGTTATAATTTACATATAAAAAACAATCATATTATAGTATAAGTAGAAAAAACTTACGACTACAAGTTTTTGCAATCATTTATAAAATTCAATAAGATACCTTCTCAAAAGAATACCATTTATTTTTACTAACTTCCAAGAGAGCTACATACTAAAGTATGAATCTAAAATTTAAAAGACATAATAAATGAAGGACAAAGACTATAAAAGGCTACTCTTTATCCTTCAAATTATAGAAAAAATTCCTAGCACAATAAGTTTAAATAAAACAGAAAAAGGATAGATAGGAATATTTAATTTAATTCTTTCCGCCTTTAATTTTTACTATTCTCGCTATAAAATGCTATATTCATCAATATTGCTAACATCCAATATATGTATCTCCTTCTAACGTCATTGCAAATGATTTCATTATAATAGACGAAGGAGCGCCATTCTTTGGCGATACTTTTATAGTAAAACGTAAAACTGGATCTTCCTTAAGAAACCATGAATTACCTAAATCATCAAAACGTGCACTAAGAACTGTTAAAGGATTCACCTCACCATTCCATAGTATATCCTGCCTCACTATTTCAACATCTGCAAGATTATCCACTTCAGGATTTATTACCAGCAAATCAGAATAATCAAATCTTGTCGGTAATATATAATAAATTCTATAAGAAAACATTGTATCTCCATAAGGTCCTTCAAATTCAGAACGTTCACATTCTGGATAAACAGTATATATAGGTTTTTTAACCATATTAAAAACACCCAAATTTTTATTATATAATGGTATATAACCAACAGCATCAGAAGATATTTTCGTGCCTGGTATCCAAAATGTCATAGGAGTAGAAGGGAATGCTCCTCCTTCTCTGCCAGTTCCAGTTAATGTCATATTGACCTTCATTGTCATGCTTATTGGAGTCTCAGTACTTCCCCCACCAATAATAGCACTAAGTAACTTTATAGCAGCACTAGGCAAATCTCCTCCTGCAGCAGACAATGCACTTGATATTCCTTTTGATAAGTCTTTAAAAATAGATTTACCTAATCCTAATTTATTCTCTCCTGTATCTGCATTTATTGTATTATGAGTAATAAAATCTTGTCCAATCCCAGCAAGTACTCCTGTACCTACTACCTTTCCAACACCAATTAATGGAGTGAATAAATCAGGTCCAGATACTCCTCCTATTATGCCATTCAATTTACCGACTGCTGTTCCACCTAACTCCACTTCTTGAATATTATAATAATTTAAGTTCCAATTTAATTGAGCTTCATTATATGGAACATTCATTAAATTGGGATCAAAAGCCATTTCATATTGCATCATATACCATCTATTTGCAGCTAAAGGTAATGAACCATCAAATGGAGCTGGTTGTATTTGTACATAATGAGTATTTATTTTATCAACATCAACCACTTCTTGCCCTAAAAAGCTTAATAAACTAGTTGTATGATTAGAAACAACAGAAATTCCATCTTGGATATATGAAGAGGTAGTAACAAATGGGGTTGTTAAATATAAATATACACGCATTATTCCTCGGTACTTATTATAAAGTATAAAATAAGGATTTACCAAAGGAGCAGTTACATTCGAATCGAATGTATTATACAATAATTCCCATCCATCAAAAGACTTTCTATCGTTAAGAACGTCAAGTCCATAACTCCCAGCCAAACTTCCTTGCCCTATCCAAGGGACAGGAATTCGAGACTGCATTGAAGGAGTAGGCATCCAATCTATATTTTCCCAATCAAATGAAGGAGTCGGCACAGCTCGTGTTTGAACATTCGTCGCATTAACGTTATCATTAAACTCTTCGAATTCATTGTCACTACAACTACCAACAGAGAAACCTATAAAAAGGCTTAGAACGAACAAATAAATAAAATACAAAGGACTAACAATTGCTTTCATTATGTTCTAGTTTAAAGTTAATGACTTGATATGAAAAACAAAATGTCGATTGAATACGACAATAGAGAGAGGTTTTTATATTTCCATAGGCTATTTGTTTATGTGTCTTTCAAATATAAGGAATAAAACTGACAGCACAAAGATAAAAGCAACTTATTTTAAAACATAGACATATAATATACATGTAAATAATAAACTCGGCAACAGATCTATATATATACTCCACTTTATTCTTATAATATAAAGAAAGCCGAACAATTAAAAGATTGCCCGGCTTTCTTTATTATGATATTTAAACTACTATTAATTGAAAATATAACGTACACTAAACTGTACTGAATAAGTAGATTTAAAGCTTTGGAAATCACGATAAGTACTTGTCAGCGTCTCACCAGCATTCTTATTCATAGTGAATTCTCCATTTTTATATTGCAACAAGCTAGAATTGATTACTTGCTTATAAAGTCCCCAGCTATTATTCAACAAGTTAGGAAGATTTTTGATATCAACTCCTACTTGCAACAAGTTTCGCTTACCACCAACGTTTAAATAGAAGTCTTGATTCAATTTAAAGTCAACCTGATGATGCCATGGCATAACAGCTCCACCTCTTTCAGCATATTTACCTTTGCGATTCTTCAGATATTTATCTTGGTTAATATAATTCCAGAAATCATCTCTTTGTTGTGTAGCAGGATAAGAAGCAGCATCACTAAACTTCCAGTTATCCAATTCTTCACGCGTTGCAGGAATATACAATAAGCTATTTGCACCCGCATCACCAACAACATTACCAGAGAAAGTATATGAGTAACGGCTATATCCCCATGTTCCGGCATATCCCATCTGCATTCCTTCATATAATAAAGAAACACTGGTTGCAAAATGCTTACCATATTCTTTCTTATAACCAACTGTAGCCAAAATACGGTCAGGAGCTACATAAGTGCCATAACCCAATTCGTGTTCATTAATACCATTTACTGAATAAGTATTAGTTTTATAAGCAGAAGTTACCTGGTCACCAATACCATCGCTATATGAACGAGATTTTGAATGTGTATAAGCAAATGATAAATCTAAACCAAAATCAAAGTTCTTACGCAATTGAGCTGAACTCTTCCATACAACTACTTAATTACTTGTCTTGCCCATTCTCCGGCTTGTTTGGTGCCTCCGTTATGCAGTCGGCTTTCTCCCCATACAATTTTCGGATAAAGTTTCTTAAGTTGTTTTACGCTATTGCCTATCGAGCTTCCTCCGGAAGTGGCAAATGGAATGACGGTTTTACCGGAAAAGTCATACTTTTCAAGGAATGTATTGACCGGACGAGGACACAAGTCCCACCATATCGGATAGCCGAGAAATACCACGTCGTAATCCTTCAGGTCAAGTATTTCACCGCCCAATTCCGGGCGTGAATTTTCATTTGCCATTTCCACCGAGCTGCGGCTCGATTTGTCGTTCCAATCGAGGTCTGCCGATGTATAGGCCATAGCAGGGGTTATCCGGTAAAGTGTGCCGTCCACTGATTTGGCAATGGCATCAGCCACTTTTTCCGTAGTTCCGGTACAGGAGAAATAAGCGACAAGGACTTTCTTGTCGGATGGTGTGTTGGTATCCGCTGTTGGGTTCTGTGCTTTCGACGAACAGCTAAAACTAAGGAGACTCATAAGTATAAATAGTATCTGTTTCATTTTATTTTAATTTTGAATATTCTT
>ENA-OPXG01001427-OPXG01001427.1-human-gut-metagenome-genome-assembly--contig:-NODE-1427-length-11041-cov-1.752230_pt1 | contig 11041 bp, 8 predicted proteins | sample MGYA00241519_ERZ502030 | MGnify/ENA primary metagenome ERZ502030 (study PRJEB25962, sample SAMEA2041937) | human gut metagenome | biome: human gut; feature: human-associated habitat; material: faeces...
GTCAACTTCCGGTCGTTTTGTGCCAGTTTCAGGTCGTTTTGTCTGCGCCGAAAGCCGCTTAAAATAAGGCTTTTTCGCCCTTGAAGCCTTGTTACAACTGCATTTTTTCAAAGTGGGTTCAAATCGGCATTTTTGCCGATTTTGGAGAGAAATTAGGGGAGACAGGAGAGAAATCACGAGAGAAGGCAATACAGAATTCAATACACCGCAGAAAGGACTTCAAGCCGACGAAATCTATTTTTTGAGGTGTATCAGATGAAGAATCTACCGATTGATTGGGACAGCGTGCCCGATGTGATGAATAAGGATCAGTTTTATCGACTCTGCCATATCAGCAAATCCACGGCGTTGCATTTACTCAAAAGCGGCAAGGTGCCCTGCGAGTGAACGGGCAAGAAAACTCGGTGCTATAAAATTAAGAAAGAGGATGTTCGGGCGTACCTTGAGGAGCGAGCCGTTTACCCCGAGCTCTATTCCGCACCAAGAGGATGGTATGGCGATCATTATGTGGCAAAGCTTTCCAAAGAACTGCCCGAGGATGTACTTAGGCAAATGCACGGCTATTACGCCAAATTGCTCAGCAAATATAAGGATGTCGTGACCGTTCAGGATGTTGTCGCCCTGACCGGCTACGCCAAAACCACCGTAAATAATTGGTGCAACCGTGGGGAGCTTAAATCGTTCCGCAAAGGACAGCTCTTTTACATACCGAAAATCTTTCTAATCGACTTTTTCTGTTCGCTGACCTTCCGTTCCATCACCCGCAAAAGCCTCTGGCATATCCAGACGCTGAACGAGTTCAGCAGGAAGATGAAGCGGAAGTGATCTTTGCAACGATTTAAGGGCATTTGCAAAGTTCGTTGTAAAAAGTGTGCCCGCACAGCAAAAGTTCACTGCATTTTTTGTGGATACAAGGTGGGGGCCTGTTGCAGATGTACGGAATTGCCCTGTTCGGGCCAAAATACAGGTGCATCGTATTTTGGCCTAAATCCTATAACCTGTCACAATATCGTACTGACCTTGCGATTCTGGAATTCGCACACTCGCACCTGCCTTTCGGTTTTGGTAGACTGTAACCGAAAGGCAGGTGCATTTTGCATTGCAGACCTGCCGGGGAAATTTTGAAAGGGAGGATCACATATGAAATCGCTATTTGAGCAGCTGGGCGGCACTTACACAAGGCAGGGCGACTATTGCCTACCCGATGTTTGCTTACCGCCCGAAGAAGAACGGCCTATCGGCATTTACGGCCAGCGGCGGCGCACCTTTCTGAGGGAGCACCACCGTGTGTTGTATTATAACCTGCTGACCGCCGGGGTGCTGGATGGGCACCTTGCAGACATCGAGGAGCAGGCGCAGGAACTCTTTCTTCGGCTGGTAGAACAATACGCAGATGCCGAGGGTGTGACGGAGGCCTTGAAAGCCGATGACCCGATGGCGTGGGTGCGGAAGATGAACAGCATACGACATCGGGCAAATGAGGTCGTAATGCAGGAAATTGTATATGGGTAACGAGCAAGCGGGGGTCGATGACCTCCGCTTGTTTTGTGTGCAGAAAAAGAACAATGCTGTTTTGAAACGACATTGTTCCGAACTTTGTTGACATTGTTCTTTTATTCGGGTATAATGTACTTGTGATTTTATGCGTGGAGGTATCCCCTATGGCTGAAATGATCTCGGTAAGAGAGGCAGCAGTGCGCTGGAATATAACGGAGCGGAGAGTTGCGACGCTCTGCAAGAATGGGAGAATCGCCGGTGCGAAAAAGCAGGGCAATCGTTGGCTGATCCCCGCTGATACGCAGAAGCCGGCGCTTTCCGCAAGACGGAGCGCGCGCCGAAGCTGCCCCTGCCCATCGGCGTGTCCAACTACTGCCTTGCATCGTCGGAATACTACTACATCGACAAGACGATGATGATCAAGGACTTCATCGACGAGCGTCCGATGGTGACGCTGTTCACCCGCCCCCGGCGCTTCGGCAAGACGCTGAATATGGATATGCTGCGCACTTACTTTGAAAAGAGCGACAAGGATACCTCCGTCTATTTCCGGGATAAGAAGATCTGGGCCTGCGGCCAGAAGTACCGGGATTATCAGGGCAAGTACCCTGTGATCTTCCTGACCTTCAAGGATGTGAAGTTTGATACTTGGGAGGAGACCTTTGCGGCCATCCGGGATATTTTTGCAAAGGAGACCCGGCGGCACAAGGAGCTGCTGACCAGTGAAAAGTGCGACGAGTACAGTAAAAAGACCTATGAAAAACTGGCAGACGGCAAGGTCAGCGAGGTAGAGTTGGCTTCAGCACTGCTGGACCTGTCCGCTATGCTGCACAAGCACTATGCCGTTGCGCCCATTATCATCATCGACGAGTACGACACCCCCATCCAGCAGGGCTATCAGAAGGACTATTACGACAAGGTCATCCGGTTTATGCGAAACCTGTTTTCCGGCGGGTTCAAGGATAATCAGCACCTGTCCTTCGGCTTCCTCACCGGCATCCTGCGGGTGGCAAAGGAGAGCATCTTCAGCGGGATGAACAACCTGTCCATCAACTCCGTGCTGGACAACAAATACAGCGCCTACTTCGGCTTCACCGCCGACGAGGTGATGGAGATGGCGGAATATTATGGCGCTGCCGATAAGTATGACGAGATTTGCCAGTGGTACGACGGCTACCGCTTCGGCAAGACGGAAATTTTCAACCCGTGGTCGGTGGTCAACTACTTCAGCAACGAGTGCGAGCCGAGACCCTTCTGGGTCTCCACCGGCAGCAACGATATTATCGGGGAAGTGCTTGCCCAGGCGGACGAGGAGATTTATAACCGTCTGACCTCCCTGGTCAACGGCGAAACCTTCACTACTTTCATCGACACCGGCGTGATCTATCCGCAGATCAAAAGCAATCCCTCCACCATTTACAGCTTCCTGCTGGTGACCGGCTATCTGAAGGCACTGAAAACCACGCCCTCCTTCAGCGGCGATTTTATGTGCGAGGTCTCCCTGCCCAACCGGGAAATTTCTCTGGTGTATAACAAGGAGATCTTGCAGCGGCTGGAGAATCTGATCCCGCCGTCCACGGCGATTTCCGTTCAGGAGGCCATCTTCTCCGGCGATAACGCACGGCTGAAAGCGCAGATACAGACGCTGCTGACCCAGTCGGTCAGCTCCTTCGACACGGCCGGAGAGAACTTCTACCACGGCTTTATGCTGGGGCTGTGCGCCCTGCTGGGCGGCGCTTTCGTGACCTCCAACCGGGAATCGGGCGACGGGCGCTATGACATTCAGCTGAAGCCCACGCAAAAGGATCTTCCGGGCATCCTGATTGAGCTGAAAGCGGAGAAAAATTGCAGCGACGAAAAGCTGAAAAAGCTGTCCGAGACGGCCTTGCAGCAGATCAACGATAAGAAATACGAAACCGAGCTGACGACAGCCGGGGTCAGGACGATTTATAAATACGGCGTGGCCTTCAGCGGTAAAAAGGTTGAAGTGGCGGTTGGATGAGGCTGACGAATTTCAAAGTATCAGCTTTCAGTTTCCAAAGTATCAAATTGATACTTTGGTGAAATTCCGAAGTGTCAGCACGGCGGTTCCAAAGTGCCAAATTGGAATCTGGCAGATCCGACATATGGGGGTATTTTTCATGGGCAGCGAATTGCAGACAATGAACGGTCAGAATAAACTGGCACTTTGGGCAGAGATTATGAACAAAACCATATTGGAGGATGCAAAATGAGCACCAATATTTCGAAAAAGAAGCGGGACGACCTGCTGGACAAAATCAAGCAGATTCGTGCCTTTATCGCCGCAGCACCGCAGGATGAGAATACGGGCAACCTGCTCTCCTACCTGTCCGAACTCGAAAAAGATGTGAACGGTAAGAAGTATGGCCTTGTGTTTGAGGAGCATCGGGAGGAAATCGATGAGGTGCTGGATACCCATACGCCAGTACTGACCGAGGATGCGGACCTATTCATTGATCACGGTGTGCAGATGAATTTCCTCATAGAGGGGGACAACCTTGCTTCATTGCAGTTGCTTGAAAAGACCCATAAGGGAAAAATTGATCTTATATACATAGATCCGCCATACAATACGGGAGCAAAAGACTTTGTATATGATGATGCGTTTGTAGACACTACTGATGGTTTCAACCACAGCAAGTGGCTCTCATTTATGAAACAACGGCTCTCGTTGTCGAAAAAGTTGCTTGCAGCTCACGGGACGATTTTTATATCCATAGATGATAATGAATTTTCGCAACTAAAACTACTATGTGATGAGGTCTTTGGTGCAAACAATTACGTAGGCACTATTCTATGGAAGAAGAAAACAAATGGCAATAATATGGGCTGGCTTCCTCCTGTACACGATTACATATTGTGCTATTCAAAAGAGATAGGCAAAATTTATGACTTTGGCTTCGAAGTTTCGGAAGAAGATATTCTAAAAAACTATAGCAATCCTGACAATGATCCACGTGGACCGTGGACAACTACCGACTTATCAGCAAATCATAAAGGGCCATATTTCCCTGTTACTAATCCTAAAACCGGGGATGTTTATTATCCTCCGGCCGGAAGATACTGGGTATTCAATGAGCAGGAGATACAACGGAGAATAGCCGACGGAAGAATCATTTTTGGGAAAAGTGGAATGGCCCGACCAGTGCAACGGGTGTTTGCTAAAGACCGAAAATTTTCAAAGCGCAAAGTGGAATCTTGGTGGGATAACCACGGGATGAACGCAGATGCAACGCAAGAGCTGAAAGATATTTTTGGAGTTGCGAAAGTGTTTACACATCCTAAGCCAACTCAACTCATCAAGGACATTGTGAAAATGTCGTGCAGTAAAACTGCAACTATTCTAGATTTCTTTGCAGGCTCTGGTACAACAGGTCACGCTGTTATGAATCTCAACGCAGAGGATGGTGGAACCCGCCGCTTTATCCTCTGCACCAACAACGAAAACGGCATTTGTCGGGATGTGACCTACGAACGCATCCGCCGTGTCATTGATAAAGAAGACTATGCCGCCAGCCTGAAATACTATAAAGTTGACTATGTACCTATTTCGGATCGTATGTACTACGAGTACGCCGATGAACTGCTCCGCCATATCCGGGAGCTGGTGGAGCTGGAAAACGGCATCAATTTTACGGGCAACGAGGAAATTGCCATCGTGCTGACCGAGGATGAATTAGCCGCATTTATTGCCGATAAAGACCGCTTTGCGAAATGCCGTCGGCTCTATATGGGACACGACCTCCTGCCCGACGAAGCACAGGAAACGGCACTTTTCAAAAACAAGATTGAGATTAGTATTATTCCGGATTACTACTATCGAGATTTGCAGGAGGGCTAAAATGGTAGAATTCTTAAAAACACTTGCGATAGCTTGTATTCCAGCCATTATAACAGGAATTGTGACATATATTGTTGCTCGCAAAAATGCTGCTTCGCAAATCAGTATAATTAAAGAACAAAACAAGCACGATTTAGAAAAGCTTATGGAGCAGCACAAGGTTGATATAGAGCATCTCAAAGAAGCTCACAGGCTGGATATGGAAGCAAAAGAACAAGATCATAAGAACAAGCTGGAATTGCAGCAGAAGGAATTCGAAAACAGCCTGCTTAAGCAACAAAAAGATGGTGAAAATGCAATGGCAACAGAAACTATCAAAGGTGTACTCGGTATGTTTGGCAGTGCGGTGACCACAGCAATGGACACCCCGGAAGCAAAGCAACTGTTGAGTGACTCTATTAAACAGTCATTTAATAAGTCGAAGGAGGGCTGACTATGGAACTGAAGGAATTCCAGCTCAATGCAGTAAAGTCGTTGTTTGAGGCGATGGACAAGCCCGTCAGAGATATAATCCTGAAAAGCCCCACTGGAAGTGGAAAAACAATCATCCTCACTTACTTTATGCACCAATACATACAGTCTTACCCGAAAACGGTGTTCGTTTGGCTCACTCCCGGCAAAGGCAATCTTGAGGAACAGAGCAAGGCAAAAATGGATAAGTATATCCACGCTTCGCAGACAAAGCTGCTTTCCGATGTGATGACGGCGGGATTTGAAGAAAATGACAGTTGCTTTATTAACTGGGAGAAACTCACGAAGAAAGGCAACAATGCTCTCAAAGACAGCGAACGGACAAACTTTCTGGAACATATCGAGCACGCACTGAACGACGGCCTGCGCTTTATCATCATTGTGGATGAGAGCCATCAGAACAACACAATCAAAGCAGATGAAATTATCCAGTATTTCCGCACGGAGAAGATTATTCGCTGTTCTGCTACGCCTAAGGGCATTGCCAAAGCTGAAGTGATCGAGATTCCTGAGGAAGAAGTTATTGCAGCTGGTCTTATCAAGAAGATGCTGGTTATCAATCAGGATTTTCCGCAGACCGTGGAGACCGAAGATCAAACCGCATATTTGCTGGAGCGTGCCCTGCAAAAGCAGCGTGAACTCCGGGCGGCGTATCTGCAAATGGATGTGGATGTTAACCCCTTGATTATCGTGCAGATACCGAACAAATCAGAAACCTTGCTGGACGGTGTGGAGCGCTGGTTTGAAGCGCAGGGACTTACCTATGAAAACAGTCAGCTTGCGGTTTGGCTTTCTGACCGGCACGAAAATCTGGAGGGCATTGATGCACCTGCCGCACCCTCTACAGCTGTTATCATCAAGCAGGCCGTGGCCACCGGCTGGGATTGTCCAAGAGCGCAGATACTCGTCAAACTGCGTGACAATATGGATGAGACCTTTGAAATCCAGACCATTGGCCGTATTCGTCGTATGCCGGAGGCGAAGCATTATGGCAGTGACCTGCTGGATAGCTGCTATCTCTATACATTTGACGAGAAGTTTACTGCTGGCGTCAAGATGGCGCTGGACAAGGGGGCACTCAATGCCTGTACACTGTTTCTCAAGAGTGAGTACAAGGATATAACTCTGACAGGCGAACAACGTTCGATGATTTCAATGCCCAGAAATCCGCAAAAAGCTCTGCGGGCAATTTGGCTCTATGCAGAGGAAAACTTGGGTGTTGGGGCAGACAAAGAAGAGAATCGGACACGCTTACAGGCTGCCGGATATATTCTTCGGGATGTGGTGCGCCATACTGTTTCTGGTGAAACCGCTACGCTCGATTTTTCTTCTTCGGATATGAACACGATAAGTGTGACGGAAAAGCTGAATACACACAAGCACGGGCGCGATTATCATCAAAAAATCGGCAAAATCGGTTTGGAAATTGGTATGGAGTATTCGTTTATGAATACTATCATCCGTAAGCTCTTTGATAAGAACTTCAACTATGCTCACAAAATACTTGCACTGGAACCGAGGGAAGTATATGCCTTTGTATTAAACAATGCTGATCGCCTTCGTCATCTGGTTCGAGAAGCAATGGCGGCGGAAATGGCACAGATGCAGCTCGATGTTCAGACCAAATCTTTGTTTGAGTTTCATATTCCACAGTCCTGTTTGTTTACCTACAATGGAGAAGCCAAAACCCAGATCATTTATAAAAAGAATGTTTATCAGAATTACCTTTCTTCTGCTGCACCTCGCTCTACGCCGGAAGTTAAATTTGAAAAATTCTGTGAACATTCCGGCAATGTGGAGTGGTGGTATAAGAACGGCGATAAGGGTAGTGAGTATTTCTCTATCGTTTACGGGGATAACTCCGAGAAGCAAAAGCTGTTTTATCCAGACTATATCGTCGGCATAAGCGGTGAGATCTGGATTATTGAAACCAAGGGTGGCTTTGATCGCAGCGGCAATAGTCAGGACATCGACATCTATACGCCGAAGAAGTTTGAAGTGCTGAAAGCATATCTGGATACGCACGGGCTAAAAGGCGGTATCGTTCGGAACGACGCTACTACGGACGAGCTGTGCATCTGTATGGAGCACTATTCAGATGACATCGGCAGCGATGATTGGGTGCTTCTCGAAAATATATTGGGGTGAGGTGACTGTATTGAAGATTCTTGAGTTGAAAAGCGTTCCTGTCAATGGAAAAGCATCTGTTCAGTTTATCAGAATAGATCCCGAGGATATTTCTGTAACACTTTCTGAGATATTGAAAGCAATAATGGATTTGTCCTGGCTTAAGAATTTCGACGCAGAGTCTCTAGCTCGTAGCTATGAGCAGAGAGCCCAAATTACGATTGCTGATATGCGCAGAAAAATTGAAAACTGTGATACAGGTAAGCTAACAAAAGATGCAGGCGAATATGTGGTATCCGAGTTAGCAAGAGAAGCAATCGTCTCGGAACTTAATTATTTGGATATTCCTTTAGCGGAGTTATTGGGTAAGAAGATTTCGGGAAATCCGGGATTTGATTTTCACAGTCAAAATAATGCCACAAACACCGTCATATTTGGTGAAGCAAAGTATGTAACCGCTCATAGCGGGTATCCTCGAGCAATAGATCAAATAAAAGTATTCGTTGATGATAAAAAAGATATTGCGGACATTGCTGATTTGCGGGATTTTTGTAGTGCAGATGCGTTGTCTCGAGTCGTTGATGGATTTAAGGGGTTTGCAGCGGCATTTTCCGCGAAAAGCACCCCTAGTGACAGGCTAATTAGTGCTATAACCGCAAAAGACTCATTCCAAGAATTGCTAAAGTATGAAGAAGTGATTTTGGTGGCGGTGAACTTATGAACGATGTCATTAAAAGCGGAAATATCATAAAAAAGATTAGGGACGGGAAACAATTAGAAGAAATTGCTCTGTTTGCACGGAACTGCATTTTTAGAGACGGTCCTAAGGATACCTTGGTTCTTGAAATCTTATCCTATCTGAAACTGTTCCAGCCAACTTTTTTTGAAAAGTTTGAAGATGAGTTGATAGAAACAATGGGGTTGTTTTTCAAAAATCCCTCTCCAGACACACTTCAAGGTGTTGTTTTTGATATGTATCGCCAACATATTAAAGAAAAGTATGGCGAGGATTATACCCCGATGCAGGCAAGTATCCTAGAACAAATTGAAGATAAACACCATTTCAGTTTCTCAGCACCAACAAGCACGGGAAAGTCATTTGTTTTCCGCAACCTTATCCGTTCTGCTTCAAATGATGTCGTAGTAATTGTTCCATCTCGTGCGCTAATAAATGAATACTATGATCGTATCCGCGAAATTGTCAATGTCAAAGAGGTTAATGTCCTTACATTTGTTGATCGTATAAATACCAAATTTGCCAAGAGGAACATCTTTATTCTCACGCCGGAACGTTCAAGAGAACTTTTCAAAAATAAGAGCTGGTTGAATATTGACCTGATATTATTTGATGAAGCACAATTAAGCGATGAAAAATCTGTGCGAGGGTTATATTTTGATAGCATTGTTCGGCGTGCTTTAAAGAGTTTTCCTGATGCTAAGTATGTTTTTGCACATCCATTTATTTCAAATCCAGAAGCACAACTGGAAAGAAATGGCATAATTGATACGCAATCGGCAGCTATTAATTATGAGCAGAAGAATGTTGGTCAGATTTTCTATGTCCACAACCCGGCTACGGGCGATTTTTATCATTTGGGAACTAGTAAGGAAATATTAGGAAAGCAAAAACTCAAAGCAGAATTTGATCCTATTGAGAGAGCAATTTCGAGCGGGGGAAGCGTACTAATATATGTATCCAAATCACATATTTACAATAAGAGTATTTACAGTGAATTTGATAAATATATCAAATTATGCAATAAACTTGAAAAACCAGATGCGCTTCAGATGATTGACGAACTCCGATCCTATATTGGAGCGTCAAAAAATAATGCACTGTTTTACAATTCTGAGATGCTTGAAAAACTTTCTCTTGGTATCGTGACACACCACGGTTCAATGCCACTTGCAGCAAGATTGATTTTAGAGCATTTTACACAAAGTGGTTTCTGTCGGATTTGCTTTGCAACATCTACATTGGAGCAAGGGATCAATATGCCATTTGATGTTGTATATTTGGATAAATTCGAAGCAAGCAAATCGTTGTCGGTAAAGAACCTAATTGGCCGGGCCGGGCGTTCAACCGTTGATGCAAAATTTGACTACGGTAGTGTTGTCATTCGAAATAATGCAATCACATCGTTAAGGAGAGTGATGAGAAAAGCGGAGCCTCTATCTAGAATCTCAAATTTGGATGTAACGGATGATTCTCTTGATGAGAAATACAAAGAGTTCAAAGAGGCCATCAACACCGGTGCGTTTTCAGATGAGTATAATCTTCCCAGTGCGGATGTTGAAAAGTTGCACTCAGACGATGTTACAGCAATGATTCCGCAATTGCTTGATATGATGTTTGACGATGGCGACATCATATCGCCGAATACTGATATGAAAGAAGTTAACGATCTTTTTTCGAAGCTATATCAGCAGTACCTTGGGCGTAAATTGTGCCAAGCGGAAAAGTCAGTATTAAGTACGGCTGTCAAAATTATGATTTGGAAGATATATGGAAAGACTTTTCATCGTATCTGTCAATATCGCTACGCATACGCATCTCGTACTGCGGAGCGACAGCAGTTATATCGAAAAAGAAACGCGGAAGAAGCAAACAGTATACCGGCAAAATATATAGTTGGTTATCACGACATTCCAGATAAGGATCTGACGGCATATCCTCTTGTTTCTACATCCATTGCGGCCAAAGATGTTGACTATGATCTCATAGTTTATGATACCTATGATTATCTAGACAAACTTATTGGGTTTAAGCTTAGTGACATTTTTTACGCAATATTTTATCAATACTACGAGGCGACGAGTGACGAGCGCGCATTGCGGTTAGCAAAATACTTCAAATATGGCACCGATAAAGAACGTGAAATATGGATGCTGCGCTATGGCTTTTCTTTTGAGGAAATCGAGTGGGTATCTGAATGTGTTGATTCTATTGATGAAACAGAAATCAAATTTAACGATAAAATCAACGCGTTGGATGACGCGCAGCTTAAGTCTATAGAGCAGTATGTACACGAATAATGCTTGCTAATTAGACTTTCAACAGAAAAGCATTTAGATTCCAAGGCC
>ENA-OPXG01001436-OPXG01001436.1-human-gut-metagenome-genome-assembly--contig:-NODE-1436-length-10982-cov-2.027913_pt1 | contig 10982 bp, 15 predicted proteins | sample MGYA00241519_ERZ502030 | MGnify/ENA primary metagenome ERZ502030 (study PRJEB25962, sample SAMEA2041937) | human gut metagenome | biome: human gut; feature: human-associated habitat; material: faeces...
CTTCCCCATTTAGGGAACTTTTGCAAATACTGTTTTATGGGAACTCTGCTCTTGAACAAGAACCGCTTTCCACCCGTAGCAACTATCAGGTCATTCAAGATCTACAGCTCGACAACGAGTCTTTTAAGCATCTGGCTGACGACAGCATTACCTGGTATCAGAATATTGTCAAAGGCGACCCGATTTATACATACTGCTTCCTTGGTTTACTTGCTGAGAACAACGACCCGATGAATCATTACATGGCTGCTGCCCTGCGTAACCCAGTGATGGTAAAAGAGCCTGCAATCAAAGATTATATTCACTCGCTGCTTGATAAATATCGCAATGAGATGAAGTGCGGTCGGCTTTGGATGAATGCTACTTTTAAGTTCTGGGCTCCTGACCTTATTGCACTATTGCAGCACATTGGTGGTCTACCTGTGACTGGCTGCCTTGAAGACGGTGAGTTTTACAGCTTTGATCGTCGTGGTGTGATGGAGGGAGACCGCTTAATTGAGCGCAATCCCCATATCTCTGTTGCAGAACATGTAAAGGCCAAAGCCGTAGACAACGAATACACCCGCAAATATTGCAGCCATCTTCAGAATGTTGCTATGGTGAATATCAAATCCATCGTGGCTTCCAGACTCAATGGTTCTGATTTTGACGGCGACCTGGTTCTAATCATCGATAATCCATTGATGATGAGTGGTGTTCCTGATAATATCCCTATTACACTCGATGTTGAAGATAAGATCACTGCGTTAGCAGAATGTGATATTGTGAAGAACAAAGTCGCCTGCACCATTCGTGGATTGAAGAGTTCTATTGGCGAGATTTCAAACTACGCAACTGCATACCATAATAAGGTTCCGACGCTAGAGAAAACGAGAAAATTATATCACGATAACATTTCATTGCTAAGTATTTGCAACGGAAAGGCGATTTTTAGTATGATTGGTCGCCCTACACGGTGACGTGTAGTAAAAAACTTGGTGGACCTGCAAAAGCAGGGTGTATATCAAACATTATGGAGCCACAGGAAATGGTGGTTAATTGATATGCTAACAGGGAACCTAACGTAAAGCATCTTTGACCAGTAAGGAGAGATGCTTATGGAATTTATTGATAAAGATATTTATAAAGATAAGTCTGGCATTTATCAAATTAGAAATCTTATAAATAATAAGATTTATATTGGTCAGACAACAATGCGTTTTATTAAAAGATATTGGCATCATCAGTAGAAACTTACCGAGAATACACACGATAACAAACATCTACAAACTGCGTGGCAAAAATATGGACCCGATAATTTCGTATTTGAAGTGCTACATGTTTTAAAAGATGGAGAAGATATAAATAAACTAGAGATAGATTATATTAAAGCAGCCCATTCAGATAGTAGAGAGTGTGGTTACAACATTCAACATGGTGGGCAAGAGAAAAGATTAGTCAGTTATGTCTCTCCTGAAGCACGCAAATTGGTTGGCGCAAAAAATCGTGAACATTTACTTGGTAAGACATTATCAGATACGACCAAGCAGCACATGTGTGAGTCTGCGCATAGAGGCGAGGATAATCCTTCCTCAAAGTTGTCTGTATCCGATGTAATCGAAATAAAAAAGATGCTTCGAGATGGAGTTTCTGCTAATAGCATTGGGAAGAAATTCAATGTCTCAAAACAAAACATCTTATCCATAAAACACAATAAAACATAGACGCATGTAACAATTTAAAATCAATAGATGCTTTACGTTACAATCCTGTGCCGAGCCTTAGAGAGCTTCTAAGGAAGGTTAAGAGACTATCCTTTTGAGGAGTACACGACTGGTGAAAATCCAGCGTGGAAGTACCAAGCTCTCATTGAAAAATGAGATGAAGATATAGTCCAAAATTTAAGCGATTACGCTAAAACTGGTGTGTTGTATCCAGTTCCACGCAATGTGGCTGCTTACGGCCGTCCACTTCCCTATTTTATGAAATATGCTGGTCCCTATTATGCGCGACTCCATAATCTCAGCAAGGCACATAGCAACATGAACCTGCTTTGCATGAGTCTGGAGCGTTGGGAGCGCGGTGTGCGGTGGCGCAAAGAGCCCGCAGGCAGCTTTGATTGGCATATCATGTACGATCCAGAGGTCTCCTATGACCAGGCAGTCTTTGATGAGATCGAAGCCATTTTCTTGGACTTCAACAAGTGCCGCAAGGAACAGCTTGAGTTCGAAAAGAAATGCCGTAACTGGCAATTATATCATAAGGACATCGAGTCGCGTATTACCAAAGAAGAGGCCAAAACATATGAGACAAACTGGCAGGCGATCTATAACGTGTACCGCAACAAGTGCAAGCTGGTGTGTCCCGATGTGAGAGAGTTGGCGAATATTCTTGTGGTGCTCTGCTACGAAAAATATCCCAATAAATTCAAGAAGTTCTTGTGGCACATGGCCGGCGCTGGTGTGGTCGAAAATATCAAGCCGGTTCCTGTTCAGCTGCCAGTTCACGATCCGAACGGCGAGTACGAATACCTTGGCCAGCGATATAGTCTGGCTGAACCGAAAATCTATGAAGCGAGGGTGAAATAATATGGGTTGGTTTAAGAAGAAAACAAAGAAACTGCAGAAAATAACCAAGTGTCCTACCTGTGGCGGCTTGTTGACAAAGCAGACTGGGCTGGAGCACGAATTTACTTATAAAAATCAGATGGTTCATGTGCCGGATATCACGGCGATGGTATGCGGTGATTGTGGCGAGATGTATTTTGATTATACCGAATTCGAGCGTATTTCAAATTATGTTCACGAAGCAGTTGATGAGAAGGATGAAACAGAATGAGTTATCGGTGTTTTAAAATAACAATCATTACTTTGATAGCTGTAATATGTTTATGTTTAGGTATTGGAATTTGGGCATCTATTCCGCGTAAAAACAATGTAGGCGATAAAGCTGTTTATAATGGAAGTTCTTTGTATAGTATTTCTAATACGAAACTTATCTATGATGAGAATACAAGAGTTATATATTATTGGCTACATAGTGGATATATGTCTCCATACTATAATGCACATGGACAACTTTGCCGCTATATTGATGGCGAAATTATACCAATCGAGTAAGGAGGTTAAATGGCATATACAACTTTCTACTGTAATGAGAATATGCTGCTCGATCATTGGCAGGACTATCACGAGTCAAATCTGATGCTGCGAAACCTGCTGAAGCGAACCTCCCTCTCCCCTATTGAATGCGCTACCATTTATTATGAGCGGATGAAAAATCCTGAGTCTGTCAGCTATGATCGTAGCCACTTGATCCAGATGTTCAACAGAGGCCGCAAAAATAACGCACCCATACTTGACGTACATCAAGTTGTGCTTTATCAGAAAGATCTGGACTATATTACAGAGGCGCGCCGAAAGTATCATATCAACTACGCACAATTACGTGTTCTGTTTGGGGTGATATTCTTCTGCCGACTGTACGGAAGTGACACCTTTGCCTTGGACACCGAGTTTAAGATGAAGCGTTTTGGGAGCTGCTTTGAAGAGCAAACGGAGATTATGTATTGTGCTGGGAAAAACTAGGATGACGGCTATAATACAGTGCGGGGCATGAAGGAGATCTCTGACGACTATCACCTGTTGGGCAGGACAGGCACCGACGACATTGGATGCTTATATCAGTACACAAATTTTGCTCTTGATAAGAATGATACGATTGCGTACACGTTCAATGTAACGTTTGAAAACAATCGGCTGAATCTAAGCGCCATAGTGCGAGAGTTGTTTGACCCGAAGGAATGTTATTGCATTGTGTGTGGCGAACAGTATCACTCAGAAAAGCCAAATGCCAGCAGATATTGTAAAGGATGTGCGGCAAAGAAAGAACAAGCACGTCTGGCGAAAATCAAGCGAAAACGCAGCGAATGCACGAAATGAACTTTAGATTCTTAATATATGAAAGGGTGTTGTATATTTCCCTTTCGATTATAAATTACAAAGGAGATTTATTATAATGGTTGAAATTACTAAGCGTGAGGCAGAGTATCTGCGTAAGGTTATCCCCGGTGTCCATATCACCCGTACCGTTCACCACTGGTATGCGGAGGAGATCAAGTCTGTTCTGACTCAGCTGCCTGGAAATCCCGAGGCAGAAGAGGCGCTGCGTGAACTGAACCGCACCCAGCGTACCAACACCAATTTTGAGATCTGAGGTGGCGCATGGACGAATTTAAGAAAGCGGACGGCGAGACCTTTGATGAATATATGATGCGGATTGGTGAGGCATGCAGCGAACGTAAGCTGACTTAGAATCAGGCAGCAGAACTGCTGAATGAAGCAACCGGCTCAGACTATGGCGAATGCAGATATCGCAAGACCTATAAGTCGTGGAAAAATGGTTATGACTACGCTATTGATCACGCCAACGAAGAAACGATCCAGGATGAACTACAGCGACTGAAGATTGAAAAGATCAAATTACAAGATGAACGCAATGCAGCAAACAAAGTGTATCGCGATGTTGCCCGTGCCGAATCCGTTAAGGAATTGATTCTGAAGAACGTTGCTCCGTATAACCCTGACAACTTTCTGAATGTTGTGCAATACGAAGACAGCGGTCACGATGTGATTGTATGCTTATCTGATTTACATGCTGGCGCGGGTATTGATTCGGCGTGGAATAAGTTTAACAAGGATATCCTAAAGGCTCGGCTTGAGAGTTATGCTGCACAGGTGTTCAATATCGTAGCGCGACATACAGCCGAAAAGATTCATGTGCTGCTGTTGGGCGACCTGATCAATGGGCATATCCATGTTAATACCCGCGTACAGAACAATGAAAACAGCATTGAGCAGGTTATGACTGCTGCAGAGCTGGTAAGTAATTTTGTTGCTACACTGTACGAGGTATGCCAGCATATTGACGTGTATTCTGTGAGTGGAAATCATTCACGAGTATTCCCCAGCAAAGAGGATCAGGTAGCAGGCGATGAACTTGAGGCACTGATCCCGTTTTATATGAAGGCACGGCTGCAAAATCTGGCTGGCATTGATATTAAAACAGAGAAGCTCGATCCGACCTTTGGTGGCTTTAAAGCTAGGAATAGTCTTGTGATGTACGCACATGGAGATAAAGACTCCCCTGCTAACGTCGTTGAGCACCTGACACTGATGGTGAAGCAGCCAATTGACATGGTGTTCCTTGGTCACCGCCACACAAACGGCATGACAACGGTGCATGGTACGAAGGTTATTGAGAGCGGCTGTGTTTGTGGCAGCGATTCCTACGCAATTGGACTGCGCAAGAATGATGTGCCGCAACAGGCAGTGGCTGTAATCGATGACAGCGGCCTAGAATGTCTGTACGATGTCAAGCTGGAGAAGCCAGCAAAGATAGTAATTTAATAGAGATTTTGATGCTCTGGGCTACGGCCTGGGGCATTTTTATATGTCGCAGGTGACAGCGCCGGTGTGCTGACCAGCCTCATAAGCTGTGTTTGGATGCGTTCAACTCGCATACCTGTACCCACAAAAATAAGTTAAAAAGGAGGGTTCCAAATTAGAGATGGAAGAAAAATATCACAAAGATTTAGGAGGCGATTACTTCTACTGCTATTCCAGACGGACAGCGCTGTTTGTTCGCGCTATGGGAATTTTTTACGAAGAGATTGGAGAGCACCCGGTAACTGGCTCTGTATATACAAAATTCCGCAAAACGAAAAAACTGAATGAAGTTTTAAAACTATAGGATCAGATCAAATATCGCTTCGATGATATGATGGACGATGGAACGGTGGTGATTGGCTATGGCCAGAGTTGCCGCAGATAAGAAACCGCCTCGTATCAAGGTTCCGCCCTCTTGGAGTGGTGGCAAATGTATGTGTTGCGGAAAAATCTATGACGTGCGCAAAGGTAATTTCTCAAAAACGAAGAGTCAATGGTTTATGGGTAACGACGGATACCTCCCGTGGTGCAATGAGTGCCGTGAGAAGATGTTTGAGTTTTATGTTAAGAAGTATAACGATGAAGATGAAGCGATTGACCGTCTGGCTATGATGTTCGATACCTATGTAAATGATAAATTGCTTGACGCTTCAGAACATTCTGTGGCATCTGCTTTAAAAATTAACACCTATATGGGACGTCTTAATATACGTCAGTATGCAGATAAATCTTATGACGATGTGATCGACCAGAAGAAAAAAGACGCTTTGGCTGCTGGCGATACGAAGGGAACAAAGGTCACTCTGAAGATGAGAAAATTCTGGGGTACTGGTCTGGATGAACAAGATTATTTGTTCCTTGATGATCACTACCAAAACCTTATTACACGCCATGAATGCAAGACAGCAGCACAGGAGATTCTGTTTAAGCGCATCGCAAAGGCAGAGCTTAACTGCGAAAAGGCTGATGCGACTGGTGACACAAAAAAGATCAAGGAAGCAAACGATAACCTACAAAACCTGATGGGTTCTGCCCAAATCAAGCCAAACCAGACGAACGATAACGCACTGGCTGAGACGAATACTTTTGGCACGCTGATTCAGAAATAGGAAGAGGAAGAGCCGATTCCAGAACCGTCGCCAGAGTGGCAGGATGTTGATGGTATCGGTAAGTATTTTAGAGTGTGGGTGCTGGGTACTTTGCTTAAGATGTTCAACTTAAAGAATCCATATCAAGACGAATTTGACGAAGAGTTTGAACGATATACTGCTCATAAACCAGAGACAAATGATGACGATGCCACAGATACCAGCCTCCGCGAAACTATTTTCGGTATTGGCGAAGGCGGTGGTTCCGCATGAGTAAAGAGAAACTAACAGATAAGGAAGTAGCGAATACAAAATCAGAAAAAATAATGAACGCAGTTGCCCTGAGGGCATCATTCTATAGAGCGAATCCTCAGCGGTTTGCAAAAGACTATTTAAACCTGACATTGAAGCCATTCCAAGAGCTACTATTGTTTTTGATGGTGAGATGCACCGGCTTCTGCTAGGTCGCGGCGCGCGGGTTGGGAAAGTCCTTTTTGACTGCGGTGTTCTGCGTCATAACTTGTATTTTGTAGCCCGGTTCCAAGGTTTGTATAGCATGCAAGGTACGAAGTCAATCTATTAGTATCCTAGATGAGAAAATAATGAAAGAAATATACCCGAACAGTCCACTGTTAAGGGCAGAAATCAAAAAAGTCGATATCAATAATCAGAAAGCAGAAATAATATTTAGAAACGGTAGTTACATCAAAGTTGTCACTGCAACCGACTCGTCACGAGGCTCGCGTGCAACTTTATTGGTAAACAAACATGCCAGATTTTATGGAAACATAAAATCCAGACTGGGTAAAATCGGTAAATGCTAAAAATTTATTTGAAAGAAGGAGTAATTATAGTTAAGGTAAACCCACGAAAAAGAACAAAAGAGCAATTTCAGCAGTTGTTAGATGAAAAATTCGGACCCATTTATGAAGTCACCGGAGACTATATCGATAGTCAGACAAAAGTAGGATTGCATTGTAAAGTATGTGGAAATACATTTTATAAGGTACCAAACAAAATGACTTCTAGTGGAGAGGGGTGTTACTTTTGCAGTAAGAAAAATTGGCATAAAACAACTGAGAGCTTTCAAAAAGAATTAAATGATAAGTTCCCGAACACATACGAAGTTTTAACTGACTATGTGAAAGCGCGGCAACCTCTTTTAGTGAAGCGAATTCCATGTGGACATATTTATAAGGTATCGCCTGATAATTTGTTGCGTGGAAAAGGTTGCGCTTTATGTACAATACGTCAATCTCATTATATGGACATTGTCGAAGACTATTTTAAAAAACATAATATTGTTTTTGAAAAAGAAAAACGCTTTGACGGCTGTCGTAATATTCGTGTTTTACCTTTTGACTATTATATCCCAGACAGAAATCTATGTATCGAGGTCGATGGAGAATTCCATTATCCACATGTTACATACGAAAAGAATGACTGGACTCTTAAAAGTGATTCCCAATAGGAAGCAGTTCACGAGCGTGATTTAATCAAGACCGCTTATTGTGAGCAAAACGGAATCGATCTATTGAGGCTCCCATATTTTGAAGAGAAAAACTTTGAAAAAATTCTTGATGATAAATTCAATGCTAATACCGAGATAAATGAAGAGATTTCGCAAGGCCCTTCATCATTGTAACGCATAGGAGATGAATAAATATAATTCTCCCACGAGTGCCCAGCACGATAGTATATAGGACTATCCGCAGCAATGCGCCTAACGTTAAACGAGGGTGAAAATATATGCTGAACTTATAGGAAACTATAAGAATCGTTGGATAAAAAGCCAGCGAGTTAACATGTTGATGTGATGAATACCGCCTCCTTTCTAAAGATGTTATCGATTTAATCTTGAAGAAGTTCCTGAATATTGTTCGTCATCCTGGATATTTGGACAAGCCACAATACGCACATCTTGCAGAGCGAAATAAAGAATTCTATCTAAGTTCCGCTTGGTTCCAAAACCATTGGAGCTATGAAAAATGTCAGGACTACTTTGTAAATATGATCGACTTTAATAAGAAATATTTCTGCGTATCCTTCCCGTATCAAATGTCAATCAAGAGCGGCTTGCTGTTGAAAGAAGCTGTAGAGGACGAAATGAGTGAATCCAGTTTTTCTGATTTGACATTTGCAATGGAGAATGAATGTAAGTGGCTTGGTGCTACTGAGGGTGGGTTATTCCAATTTGATGACATCAACAAAACGCGCGTCATTGAAAAGGCGTTCTACGCACCGAATCTTTTACTTAATCAAGCTGCTATGGACGTGCCGAAAAAGAAAAATGGCGAAGTACGAATTCTCACCGCCGATATTGCATTGATGAGCAGTCGCAAAAACGACAACGATGCAACCAGTATCTTCTTGAATTGTATGCTGCCAAATAAATCAGGGCGCTATACTAGCAATTTTGTCTATTCAGAGAACATTGAGGGTATGAGTGCGCAAGATCAGGCACTAAAACTGCGACGGTATTTCGATTATTTCAACTGTGATTATATCGGGGTTGACTGTAGAGGTGTTGGATTGCCTCTGGTTGACCTGTTGATGCGCGATATGTATGACCCAGAAACAGGCGAAACATATCCTGCGATTAGCTGCTGTAACAATCAAGAAATCGCATCTCGCTGTTCTGACAAAAATGCCAAAAAGGTCATCTAGGCAATTATGGGCAGCTCTCAGTTTAACAGTGATGTAGCCATTGGATTACGCAGCGGTTTCCAGCAAGGACGTATCCATCTGCTTCAGAGTGAGTACGGATGTGAAGACCAGTTGCGCAAAATCTATAAAGGCTATGATAAAATGTCGCCTACTGAACGAGCCGCACTACAGATGCCATATATCAATACCGGGCTTGCTGTAAACGAACTTGTAAATCTGGGCTACGAAACCGTAAATAACGTTATCAAAGTCAAGGAGAAATCCGGCTGCCGTAAAGACCGCTACTCTTCCCTGTCTTACAACTATTACATTGCGCAGCAAGTTGAACGAAGCATGGAGAAGAAGAATAAAAAGCCAACTTCGCTCACGTTTAACTTTAGAGCGCCTGTATTAAAGAAGGGAGGACTGTAATGGCTGAAGATAAAATGCAGAAAAAGGTCCGCGTAACAAATGCCAAAGATGGCAAGACCTCTTATGTAACATATCAGGATCTTGTCAATGGCGTTTATGCGAACCTGTCACATATCGGTATCCGTAATCTGGCATCGAATACCGACACAAATCCGACATATACAAAATATACGAAAGATCAGATCGTCACCTATCTTGGCAACCCCGCCAACTATGAGAAGCAGCTGCGAAATATGAGTAAATATCTATTCAATATTTCAAACTACTATCGCCGACTGATTCAGTATTTTGCGAATATGTCTACATATTCTTACACGATTTCTCCGTATGGACTTGATCGCTCTAAGACAATTAACGCCAATAAATTTAAGAAGGCGTATTATTCTGCTGTAACAGCAGTTGAGCTGATGAATATCCCGCACGAAGCCACGAAGATACTGACAATTGCATTCCGCGATGACGTTTACTATGGCTATGCGTGGGAGACAAATGACAGTTTTGCTTTTCAAAATCTTGATGCAGACTATTGTAAAATAAGCAGCATTGAGGACGGCGTTTATAACTTTGCTTTTGATTTTTCTTATTTTGATTCCAACAAAGACAAGCTGCCCAACTATCCGCCAGAGTTTGAGACGATGTATAACCAATATAAGGCTGACTCGCAGAACTACAAGTGGCAGGAGCTGGACAGTTCCAAGTCCATTTGCATCAAAGTAAACGAGCACGATTATATCCCCATTCCCCCGTTTGTGAGTTTGTTTAGTGCGCTTGCCGATATTGAAGACTACCGTGCCATCAGTAAAAACGCAAGTGAGACCAATAACTATAAGGCGCTGGCAATGGAGATCCCAGTGAATGATACTGACGGCTCTTTCCTGATCGACTATGATACAGCAAAAGAGTTCTATGACATGATGAGTAATGTACTGCCGTCGAATATTGGCGCAATTCTTACTCCCATGAAAATCAGCAGCTAGAACTTTGAAAAGAGCGGCGTGAACAGTGACTCTAAAGAGGTCGCAAATGCTGAGGCCGCATTCTTTACAAGCGCTGGCGTGAATAAAAATCTGTTCGGCGGTGGCGAAGATCCTTCTGCTACTACCCTGCAGCTGTGTACTGTGAATGACCAGGAGATCGTGTTTGCAGTGATGCGACAGTTGGAACGCTGGATCAATCGCAAGCTGAAGAGCGTTTCCAGTTCTTATAGGTTCCGCCTAAACTTTCTACCAGTTACTCATTATAACGTGACTGAGATGCATGAAAGATATCTCAAGGATGCCACCTATGGTATGCCGACTCGAACCGCAGCTCTTGCAACTACTGGTTATGCGGGTAGCGATTATGAGAACATGACTTATCTTGAAAATGAAATCTTGAGACTTAGTGCTGG
>ENA-OPXG01001440-OPXG01001440.1-human-gut-metagenome-genome-assembly--contig:-NODE-1440-length-10929-cov-1.401140_pt1 | contig 10929 bp, 9 predicted proteins | sample MGYA00241519_ERZ502030 | MGnify/ENA primary metagenome ERZ502030 (study PRJEB25962, sample SAMEA2041937) | human gut metagenome | biome: human gut; feature: human-associated habitat; material: faeces...
TTCCGGTATGGCTATTTATACATGGCGAGTGTCCGGTTATCCGATTACGTTCCGTTATTCAATGTCTTTACCTTTTATAGGGACATTTTTTTGTCCCGGATACGGACAAACTTATTATGAGATGTTCAGTCTCGGGAATACGAAGGGTATTGTCCATTTCGGCTCTTTTCATAATCAGTTCGATATGAGTAATATGTTTACCGTCGATTTTCCGGTAGGAAGAAGTGCCGTGCGCATCGGATACAAGAACCGGCTGCGTTCTATGCACCAGAACCATTTGGTTTATAAAATGTACACACATGTATTTACTGTCGGAATCGCAACGGAGTTTGTAACACGTAGTCAGCGTAGAAAAGTGATGTCGGCTGCTTCTTCGATTTCTGCATTTTATTAATATTGTAGTATGATAATTAAAGGAAGGACACTTTTATGTAAATATGTTCTCGGATGTCGGGATATGGCGGAATATTTTTTCTCTGATGTATTTTTACAAGACAAAATTTATAAAATGCTTAGTCGGATTTTTATGGTTTGTTTGTTCGGGGTATCGCTTCTTTTTTCTTCTTGTATTCCCGAATCGGATTTTACAGATAATCCGGAAGGTAATTTTGAGGCCTTGTGGTCTATTATGGACGAAAGATATTGTTTTTTCGATTGTAAAAATATAGACTGGAATGAAGTTCATCAGCGTTATCGATCACGAATTGCACAGAATATGACAGATGAGGAGTTGTTCGGTGTATTGGCGGATATGCTGGCGGAGTTGCAAGACGGGCATGTGAACCTATCCTCTTCGTTCGATATGGCCCGGTATTGGAAATGGTTCGAAGACTATCCGGTAAACTTTAATGAAGAGATTGTCAATAAATATTATTTGCAGCAGCCCGATTATCAAATAGCCGGAGGTATGAAATACCGTATTCTGGCAAATACGAATATTGGGTACATATATTATGCGAGTTTTTCTTCGAGAGTGGGAGAGAGTAATTTGGATCAGATACTTGCTGCATTTTCATCTTGTGACGGGATTATTATCGATGTGAGAGACAATAGCGGAGGAATACTGACGACAGTAAATCGCATAGTTTCTCGTTTTATTACAGAAGATCGGATTTGCGGCTATATTCGGCATAAGACCGGTCCGGCTCATGATGCTTTCTCCGATTTTCATGAAATCAGGTTAGAAACTGCCCCTTCTGATCGGATACACTATCTGAAACCTGTTGCTGTATTGACAAACCGCCGTTGTTATAGTGCGACGAATAATTTTGTATCGGTAATGAAAGAGTTGCCGCAAGTAAAGATTATAGGGGATTATACCGGAGGCGGAAGCGGCCTTCCTGTGTCTTCTGAATTGCCGAACGGCTGGTCGGTGCGTTTTTCCGCTTCTCCTATTTATAATGTTAATAAGGAACATACTGAATTTGGAATTGCACCCGATATTTTTGTGAATATGGCAGATACTCCGGATCGAGATGCTATCATAGAACGTGCGAAAGAATGGATTATGTCAGGGGGTGAATGAGGAAAAAAAGCGAATAATATTTGCAAATTCGTAAACTTCGATTACCTTTGCAAAGCAAAACGCGGATGTGGCGTAATTGGTAGCCGCGCTAGACTTAGGATCTAGTGGCGAAAGCCGTGGGGGTTCGAGTCCCTTCATCCGCACGAAGCCTGTAGAGAATTTTCTGCAGGCTTTTGTTTTTTAGTTAGTTCGGGATAACGAGGTTGTCGGTTAAGCATTAAAAAGATATTTTGGACATTTATTTTATTATTGGAATATTTGTGCCATATAATTTCTATCATTTTCCCATTTCTGCATATCACATGACCTGTTCGCTTTTTGTCAGAATGAAAAATACTTTCAGGAACAATTCTCAAAAAATACTTTTACAGAATTTGAAAGGACTTTAGTATAGCAAGATAACACAATATTAACCTAATGCATATAAATGTTTGTTAAGGTAGAGATAATTTCTATCTTTGTTGTAAAAAGAGGAGATGCAGGTCTATCTTGCCAAAATCCGAGTTATTTTTTGCGGTTTCAGCTAAGGTCATGAGGAGCAATGGGTAGTCTGTCGTATTGTTGAATCATATTGATATTATTAATTGGAGATAGAATCACATTCACATTTTTTGAAGGCCAAATTGAGTTTTATGATAAATTCTAAATTTTCTTATTTATGGCGAAATGGAAAGAATCCCAAATTTGTGTATTATGGGATTAATTATCTGAGATTGGTAATTCCGAAATTTTTTTTCCGGATTCGTTTAAAGAAAGAGTTTGCTAAATTAGATAGGTTTGTAGATAAGGAATATATTATGCGGCGCGTGAATTATTATAATCAGCTTGACAAAGGCTATTTATCAACTATTTATAATGATTGGGAGAATGAACTTATTCCTTTGAAGAGGCAACCGATGTGTAAACAAAAAGTCTATTTTTTCGATACTTTCGAATATACTCGTTGGTTTCCTCAATACTTGAAATGGAAGTTATGTCCGGGAGATTTGGTTTCTGTTCCGAAAGTTCCGTCTATTGTTAAAAGCCGGCCTCTTGTAGCAGGTAATGAGAATTCGGTTATTATGAAATTAGATAAAGTCCGCCATTTTATTTTTGTCAAAGATGAAAAAAGCTTCGCAGAAAAGAAAGATATGATAGTCTTTCGTGGAAAAATCGGATTACCCGGAACAAATGGGTTTAAAGAGAATCGTTATCGGTTTCTTGAAAAATATTGGGGACATCCTATGTGCAATTTGGGGGAAATCAAAGGTCGGCATCCGAATAAGCAGTGGATAGTAGAGAAAATGACATTGCGTCAACACCTCGATTATAAATTTATCTTGTCTTTGGAGGGAAATGATGTTGCAAGTAATTTGAAATGGGTAATGTCGTCTAATTCATTGGCCGTTATGCCTCGACCTACATGTGAGACATGGTTTATGGAAGGGAGACTCATCCCGAATTATCATTATGTAGAGATCAAGCCTGATTTTTCGGATTTGGAAGAGCGGCTTAATTATTATATTACACATCCTCAAAAGGCAGAGGAGATCATTGCCCACGCGCACGAATATGTAGAACAGTTTAAAGATCCGGAAAGAGAAAAACTTGTTTCTTTGTTTGTTTTGAAAAAATATTTTGAAGAAACCAATTCGGTGACATTTTGAGAATAATCGGAAAATTTTGTTTAAGAGGGCTTTGGGACAGGCTCTGAGTATTTGGTTATAGAATAGGGGCGTTTTGTCTTTTATTTGTTTTTTTGTATCGTCGAATGAGGGGGCGTATAATGAAAACCCCTATTAAGATCCCTGCGAAAGCGCCCACCGTGTTTGCTAAAAAGTCGAACCAGTCGGCTGTTCGGTATTCAGTAAAGTATTTTTGGAATAGTTCCATCAAACCACCCCATAAAACGGCAAGTATCCATCCCGATAGCAGTATAGATCCGTCATAGCGTGAAAGCCAACTGGAACGATACACATCGAAACAAAAAACGGAAACTAATCCCATATACATTGTAAAATGAACAATTTTGTCTAAATTCTGTATGTTGGGAACATTATATGGAGAGGTAACATGAGAAAGAGAAAGATATAATATAGTGATACCTACTAGTATTGTAGGAATGAACTTCGATAAAAACCGTATTACTTTCATAATTGTTATATTGATTAAAAGCCATTTTAAATTTCCCGATAAGGAAATTCAGTCTGGGCATCTTTGCGTTTTTTTTCGATCTGTTTTCCTGTTTTCATTTGAATAGCTCGATATTTTCTTTATAAAAACAAGAAAACATTCTCGAAAATGATTCTTAAAAAATGTCTATGTAAAATTTAGACAAATTCTAATTATACAAAGATACTATTATTTTGTATGTAGGATTTTATTTTTTACGCACTTTAGATTCTTTTTTGCTTCTTATTTATTCTGATTTGTTGCAAGAATTAATTTTTGTGGGGTTAAATGTGATAAAAAGATATATAAATGTTATTTTTGTATTAAATGTAATTTAAACTTGGAGTTTATGGCAAAACGGGCGACATTTGTGACGAAACTGGGGGTTATTGCCGCTACTGTGGGATCTTCTGTCGGATTGGGAAATATTTGGAGGTTTCCTTATGAAACCGGACAAAACGGAGGGGCGGCATTTCTGCTGGTATATATTCTTTGTGTATTGTTTTTGGGATTACCCGTCATGCTTGCCGAGTTTGTCGTAGGACGTAGTGCCAAGGCAAATGTAAATCGTTCGTTTTTGAAATTAGCTCCCGGAACACATTGGAATATTATCGGATATATGGGAGTATTTGCTCCGGTGTTTATTATGGGATTTTATTCTGTGATTGCCGGATGGACATTAGATTATGTTTATCAGGCGGCTACTTTCGGAATGAGTCAGAAAAGTCCCGAATATTTTGCTACTGCTTTTACCGAATTTACGGCATCGCCTATTCGTCCGTTATTTTGGATATTTCTGTTTCTCGGGATGAATTATTTTATTGTTTCAAGGGGTGTTAGTGACGGAATAGAGCGTGCATCTAATGTTTTGATGCCTTTACTGTTTGTAATATTGATAGCTTTTTGCATACGGTCGCTTTTCTTGTCCGGTGCAAAGGAAGGGCTTTCTTTCTTGTTTCATCCGGATTTTTCGAAGATCGATTCAGGAGTAGTGTTACGGGCTATGGGGCAGGCGTTTTTTTCATTGAGTTTAGGAATGGGCACGCTGATAACGTATGCTTCCTATTTTTCCGATAAAACTTCGCTGCCTAAAACGGCGATTACGGTGGCTTCTTTGGATACTTTTGTCGCTGTATTGGCCGGAGTTATTATTTTTCCGGCGGTGTTTTCTTTTGGAATAAGTCCTTCACAAGGTCCGGAGTTGATTTTTATTACATTGCCGAATGTATTTCAACAAATACCGGGTGCTTATATCTGGTCTGTATTATTCTTCGTGCTTATTACGGTTGCAGCTCTGACCTCTACTATTTCGTTGTGTGAAGTCGCTATCGCTTTTTTGCATGAAGAATTTCATTTTACACGTCGTCGGGCATCACAAATTCTTATTTTCATCTGTTTGGTGATGAGTACTCTTTGTTCATTATCATTCGGTCCGTTGAGTGATTTTCACATTTTCGGTTTTTCCATATTTGATTTTTGCGACTTTTTAGCTTCGAATATATTGTTGCCTGCAGGAGGAATGCTTATTTCTATATTTGTCGGATGGAAGCTCGATCGGCAATTTATAAAAGAAGAATTGAGTAATCATGGGGTTTCTCGTGTCTGGTATTTTAGTATCTTAATGTTTTGTATGCGTTTTGTCGCACCTGTAGCTATATTTTTAATTTTTCTGTCCGGACTCGGATTATTTTAGATGAAAGAATCTGAAAAATATCGTTTTTGGAATTTCAGTCGTGGAGAACGCTTTGCAGTAATTTTATTACTATGTTGCATTGTGATACTTCTTGTCGTGCGTTTTTATGGTACAACGAGACAAGCTGAGCCGGAGGTTTCTGATTTCAAGCAGTTTGAAACCGAAATCTCTGATTTTGAAAAGCAAATTTCAATCAGGAAAGATACTATTCGGCATAAGAAAAATTCCGTTAAAAAGAAAGTAACTCCTATATATCGTCCTCAAGAGCAATCGTTCGCTCCAGTCGAACGGGAATCTTTAGAGAATACCGTGCAAAATCAGAATTCCGGAAATTGAGTAGTGGAGTTCTGTGCTTACGTAAATAAGCAAATAGTTAGAATTTCGAATTATGAAGAAAGCCTATTTTGTAATTTGTACGAAAATATACATTGTCTCGGATAGACTTTTTAAATAAAAAGGTCTATCTTCGTTCATTATAAATAAAAAGATCGTTTATGAATGTTGTTTGCGACAAACCTTCATTTACTATAAACCTGAACGGAGATGTGGTAGCTCTGACTCCGCCTTTGGTAATGGGGATATTAAATGTTACTCCCGATTCGTTTTATGCTGGAAGTCGTTGTAATACCGAAACTGCTGTAATATCTCGTGCGAGAGAGATTGTCGAACAGGGTGGTGCGATTATCGATATAGGGGCTTACTCTTCTCGATCTCAGGCAGATGATGTCCCGGAAGAAGAAGAGATGAACCGTTTATCACGAGCTCTTTCGCTGATTCGGTTGGTATATCCGGATGTTTATATTTCTGTAGATACCTTTCGTGCAGAGGTAGCCCGTCGTTGCGTAGAAGAATTCGGGGTGTCGATGATTAATGATATATCGGGAGGAGAATTAGATGATAAGATGTTTGAAACTGTTGCTTCTCTCGGAGTACCGTATATATTGATGCACATGCGCGGAACTCCCCGAACCATGCAGGAATATACGAATTATGGTGACATCATTGCCGATTTGTTGATGTATTTTTCTAAGAAGACAGAGAAACTCCGGCTGATGGGTGTGAATGATATTATCATAGATCCCGGTTTCGGATTTAGTAAAACATTAGACGATAATTATTCATTGATGAATGGATTGTCTGAGTTTCGGACATTGGGATTCCCTGTCTTGGCAGGAATATCTCGAAAATCCATGATCTATAAATTGTTGGGAACATCTCCGGAAGAGAGCCTGAACGGTACGACTGTACTGAATACTCTTGCTTTGTTGGGAGGTGCGGATATATTACGTGTACATGATGTCAAAGAAGCTGTGGAAACAGTGAAGATCGTTACGAAAACTTTAACAACAAGATAGTTTATGTTTGTTCATTTCGGAATAAAAGATGCTTTAGATATTTTGCTTGTCGGCTTGTTGCTCTATAATATCTACAAGATGATGAAAGATTCCGGCACGATCAATATTTTTGCCGGTGTTATGGCCTTTATCGGAGTTTGGGTCGTTGTTACTCGGATTTTGGATATGCGTTTGCTCGGGGCGATAATGGATAAGCTGGTAAGTGTCGGGGTCTTGATTTTAGTTATTTTGTTTCAAGATGAAATCCGTCGTTTTCTTGTCGAATTGGGATCTCATAAACGATGGCGGTTCTTTTTCAGATTATTCCTCCCCGATAAAGAAAAAAATACAGATCAGCAATCTTATATCATGCCTTTAGTGTATGCGTGTATGAATATGTCCAAGACCAAAACCGGTGCTCTTATCGTAATACAGAAAGATATGGCGCTTACAGCTTATGAGCAGACGGGAGATATTATAAATGCCGATGTCAATTCGCGTCTTATAGAAAATATTTTCTTTAAGAACAGTCCTTTGCATGACGGAGCTATGATTATTGCGGATAATCGTATTGTGGCGGCTGCCTGCATATTGCCAGTGTCTCATAATAACGATATTCCTAAGTCTTTGGGATTAAGGCATCGTTCGGCATTGGGTATTACTCAAGAGTCGGATGCTACGGCTGTTATCGTATCGGAAGAAACCGGAAACATTTCGGCTGCACGTAATGGTAAATTGCACTTGCGTCTTTCTGGTAAGGACTTGGAACATTTTTTGTCCGAAACTGCAGAATAATTGTTATTTCAAGGACGTAGAATCGTAATTTTTGGTGAGATAATTAAGTAATTGTATATTTATATATTTAATAAATGTAATAAATAAAAAGGGAAAATTAAATGGTCATAACGAACGAATCTTTTTATTTTTGCAGCGTACTATGAGAAGTTTTCGTTATATATTGGCTGTTTCGTTGTCTCTGCTGATCGTTTTTGCGGGAGTAGGGGTTTCTATTATGCACTATTGCTGTCCCGGATGTGAAGCGGAACAGAAATGCTGTGTTGCCGGTTGTGAAAAATGCCGTGATACAAATTCTTTATCGAATGACTCTTGTGGGGATGAAGGATGTTCTGCCACTGTTTATAAGGTAGATTTGGTGAAACAGTCTTGTGGATGTTCTGTTTCTGTTCCTTTTGCGCAAATTCTCTGTTATTTGTCGCCAGATGTGAAAAAAAATCTTTCATCTGTTGATTCCGAACGTGTCGAGATACGGGATATTCCTCCTAATCCGGTATGTACACGTTATTATCTTGCTCTTTATTCAGTTTTTCTTATTTAGAATTTATTGTGGGGGGATAAGCAAATGTCTCTTTGGGAAGAGTCTGCTTGTTCCTGTGCAGCGTGTCTTGAGTTATTTTAAGATGCGTGATTTTGTATTTCCCCTATTGCAAGTCGAGTTGCCGGACATATCTCAATGAACGGGAAAGGCTTTGTGATTATGGGCGTTATGGAAAGACTGAGTTTTTGAGTAATAAATAAACTGTCATATATGAAATATATATTTTTAATATTTTTCTGTTTGCTTTTGTATCCGGTACAGGCCAAGGTAAAGGGTGTTGTTAAAGATAGTGCAGGAGAACCGTTACCCGGAGCTAATGTAGCATGGGGCAATACAAAGATTTTTACGGTTACTGCCGAAGACGGAAGCTTTTCTGTTGATAAACCTAAGGATAGCGAAATGCTGGTTATTAGTTATATAGGGTTTGAAAATGATACGATCCATGTCGATAGTGAAAATGTAAAATTGGAAATAGTTTTACGTGAGGGATTGTCTTTAGGCGAGGTTAATGTCGTAAGACGCAGGTTCGGAACTACAAAATTAAGAAGTAGTGCCATGAATGTCGATATTATCAGTAGTGCAGAATTAAGTCGTGCGGCATGTTGCAATTTGGGTGAAAGTTTTGTAACAAATCCATCTGTCGATGTGAGTTATTCAGATGCTGCTACGGGTGCGAAGCAAATTAAATTATTGGGGTTGTCCGGTACATACGTGCAGATGATGACCGAGAATATGCCTAATTTCCGGGGATTGGCTTCTTTGTACGGTTTGACTTACATTCCCGGTCCTTGGATGTCCGCTATCTCCGTGTCGAAGGGAACGGGGTCGGTGATTAACGGTTACGAATCGATGGCCGGGCAGATCAGCGTAGACTATAAGAAACCCCGTGACCCGGAATTGCTTTCGGCTAATGTTTTCACAAGTAGCGAGGGAATGTACGAGTTTAACTCCAATTTCAGTATCAAATTTAGTGATAAATGGAGTACTATGTTCCTTTTGCACGGAGACTGGATGGAAGAACCTCATGACGGGAATAAAGACGGATTCTTGGATATGCCGGAAAAAACGCAATACAACGTGATGAATCGCTGGGCATATAAGGATGATACTTGGTTTTTGCAATTCGGGGGTAAGTTTATCGATGAGGAGCGAAATGGAGGACAAACCACTCATGGTGGGCATGCTCAGGTGGATGAAAACTACGGGTTGTATAAAATTGGAATCGACACCCGTCGTTACGAGGCTTTCCTGAAGTTAGGTTACTTGATGCCCCAGTACGAGAATACGAGTATGGCGATTCTGGTGAACTATTCCGATCACACGCAGGATTCTTATTATGGACCGAAGATGTATAATGCCGGGCAGAAGAGTTTGTTCGTGAACTACATTTATCAATCTATTTTCGGGACGAATCCCAGCCAGATGTACTCTGCCGGGTTAAGTTTCAATTACGACAAATACGACGAAGATTTTCGTGATCCGGTTTTTAATTATGGAGAGGATATTTCTACCGACTTCATAAACATGAAACGGGAAGAACGGGTGCCGGGAGCTTTTTTCCAATATACGGGAGAATTCTTGGATCAGCGTTTTATCGTGATGGCAGGATTGCGCTACGATTATCACAATATCTTCGGGAGTATCTGGACCCCTCGAGCTCACATCATGTACAAACCGGATGAATTCACCAGCATCAAGGCCACTTTTGGCCGCGGTTTACGTACACCGAATATCTTGGCTGAGAACAGTTATTTGTTGGCCTCTGCCGCGAACTTCTACGTGAATGGAGAATTGTTGGGTAAGAACCCGGCTTTGCTGGACGATCTAAAGATGGAGGATTCTTGGAATTTCGGGGCTAACGTGAACCGAAAGTTCGAAGTATTCGGGCGTACCTTGAATATCAATCTGGATTATTATCACACTAAATTCAACGATCAGGTGGTGGTGGATAACGAGACTGCATACAATAAGGTGAACTTTTATAATCTGGACGGGGATTCCTATTCGAATTGTTACCAGGTTGAGGTGAAATATGAGTTGATCCCTCGTTTGGAAGCCACGTTAGCTTATCGTTACAATGATGTGAAGACGACGATAAACGGAGATCTGAAACGTACTCCTTTAACGAGCCGTTATAAAGGACTGGTGAATTTGTCATACTTCACCAACTTGAAGAAATGGCAGTTCGATTTCACGACTCAGTTTAACGGTTCCGGACGTTTGCCGGAGCAGGGTGGGATTGCCGATGAATATCGGGTAGCCTCCCGTTTTGATGATTTCCAGATCATGAATGCACAGGTCACGAAATATTTCCGATTGTGGAGTATTTACGCGGGATGCGAAAATATTGGGGATTTCACCCAAAAGAATCCGATCGTGAATTCTCATAATCCCTGGAGCGATACCTTTGACTCGTCGAAAGTGTGGGGACCTCTTCACGGACGTAAATTTTATATCGGTCTGAGATTTGCCTTAGATCGAAAAGGATAACCAATCAATAAAATAATTACTTTTGAAAAACAATGTTTTTAATAACTAATATGTTTACTATGAAAACAATAAAAATTTTATTCTCGCTGGTAGTGTTCGTTATGATGGGTTTAACCGTAAGTGCCCAGGCTAAGAAAGATACAACCGTTATTTTTAAAGTAGGAATACATTGCCCTTCTTGTAAGGCTAAACTGGATAAGGATATGCCTTTCGAGAAAGGAATCAAGGATTATAAGTTGAATATGAAAGATTCAACCGTGTTGATTTCTTTCCGTACTGACAAAAACTCTGTTGAGGCCTTACGGGCTGCTATCGAGCGTCATGACGTGAAAGTGATAGGAATGTGCGATAAAGACGGTAAGTTGATGAAATGCGGTAAAGCACATAAATGTTGTAAAGA